>Ga0207713_1000030_pt1 | contig 284027 bp, 296 predicted proteins | sample KBSS64metaG_FD_184404 | JGI IMG/M metagenome (GOLD analysis project Ga0207713, IMG submission 184404) | Switchgrass rhizosphere microbial communities from Kellogg Biological Station, Michigan, USA - KBS S6-4 metaG (SPAdes) (version 2) | ecosystem: Host-associated > Plants > Roots > Rhizosphere... | reverse complement strand
TCCAACCCGTTCAGTGTATTGGCGCAGTTAAAGCGTGACCCAAACGTTTAGGAGTTAATCAATTATGGCTGTTCAGCAGAACAAAAAATCCCGCTCTGCCCGTGACATGCGCCGTTCGCACGACGCCCTGTCGGCTAGCACCCTGTCGGTCGAAAAGACCACCGGTGAAGTACACCTGCGTCACCACGTATCGCCAGAAGGCGTATACCGTGGCCGTAAAGTGATCGACAAGGGCGCTGACGAGTAATCCTTGTCCGCTCAAGTCATCGCGATTGACGCAATGGGCGGGGACTTCGGTCCCCGCAGCATTGTCCAGGCCAGCCTCGCCTGCCTGTCTGCTACCCCCTCGTTGTACCTGACCCTCGTCGGTCACCCACTCCTTCTAGAAGAACTGATTGCCAGCCAGCCCGGTGTGGATCGCTCGCGCCTGCAGATTGCCGCGGCCAGTGAAGTCATCGGCATGGATGAACGGCCTTCCCAGGCGTTGCGCGGCAAGCCGGATTCCTCCATGCGTGTGGCGCTGGAACTGTTGCGTGATGGCAAGGTTCAGGCCTGTGTCAGTGCTGGCAACACCGGTGCGCTGATGGCGTTGTCGCGCCATGTGCTCAAGACGCTGCCGGGTATTGATCGGCCGGCCATGGTGGCAGCCATCCCCACCCAGGTGGGCACGTGCCAGTTGCTGGACCTGGGCGCCAACGTCGATTGCAGTGCCGACAACCTGTTCCAGTTCGCGGTAATGGGCTCGGTGGCGGCGCAGGCGCTGGGCGTCGTGCGCCCCCGCGTGGCGCTGTTGAACGTGGGTACCGAAGACATCAAGGGCAACCAGCAGGTCAAGCTGGCGGCCAGCCTGCTTCAAGGCGCCAAGGGCTTGAACTACATCGGCTTCATCGAAGGCGATGGGTTGTACCGCGGCGAAGCGGACGTGGTGGTGTGCGACGGTTTTGTCGGCAATATCCTGCTCAAGTCCAGCGAAGGCCTGGCTACCATGATCAGCGGGCGCATCGAGGCGTTGTTCAAGAACAACCTCATGTCCCGTGCCGTGGGGGCGCTGGCGCTGCCGCTGCTCAAACGTCTGCAGGCTGACCTGGCACCTGCACGGCACAACGGCGCAAGCTTTCTGGGTTTGCAGGGTATCGTCGTGAAAAGCCATGGATCTGCCGGGGTTCAGGGCTTTCAGAGTGCCATTTCCCGCGCGCTGGTCGAGATTCAGGAAAACCTTCCGCAGCGCTTGCATGGGCGGCTGGAGGAGCTGTTGCTTTAGGCAGATCCGCCAAGGAGTGCTTAAATGTGACCACCCGGTTCTATCTGTCATCCAACTGTCAGTTTCTTGCGTTCAACTTCGGTTGCACGTCAATTCTCCGACGACAAGATCATTAAGGGCTTGTTAAATGTCTGCATCCCTCGCATTTGTCTTTCCAGGGCAAGGTTCCCAGTCCCTGGGCATGCTCGCCGAGCTGGGCGCCCAGTACCCGCTTGTGCTGGAAACGTTCAAGGAAGCTTCCGACGCGCTGGGTTACGACCTGTGGGCGTTGATCCAGGAAGGTCCGGTCGAAAGCCTCAATCAGACTGACAAGACCCAGCCCGCCATCCTGGCCGCCTCGGTGGCCCTGTGGCGCCTGTGGCTGGCCGAGGGCGGCGAAAAGCCGGCCTTCGTCGCCGGTCACAGCCTGGGCGAGTACAGCGCGTTGGTGGCTGCTGGCTGCCTGTCGCTGGGCGACGCGGTCAAGCTGGTGGAGCGCCGCGGTCAACTGATGCAGGAGGCCGTTCCGGCCGGCCAGGGCGCCATGGCGGCGATCCTGGGCCTGGACGATGCCGTGGTGGTCAATGCCTGCGCCGAAGCGGCCCAGGGCGAAGTGGTCAGCGCGGTGAACTTCAACTCCCCTGGCCAGGTGGTGATCGCCGGCGCGAAAGCGGCCGTGGAACGCGCCATCGAGCTGTGCAAGGCCGCTGGTGCCAAGCGCGCCATGCCGTTGCCGGTCAGCGTGCCGTCGCACTGCGCGCTGATGAAGCCCGCCGCCGAGCGGTTCGCCGAATCCATCAACGCCATCGACTGGCAAGTGCCGCAGATCCCGGTGGTGCAGAACGTCAGCGCCGCCGTGCCGGCCGACCTCGACACCCTCAAGCGCGACCTGCTGGAACAGCTGTACAAGCCGGTTCGCTGGGTCGAGTCGGTGCAGTTCCTGGCCGCCCAGGGTGCGCCACGCCTGGTCGAATGCGGCCCGGGCAAGGTCCTGGCTGGCCTGAACAAGCGCTGCGCCGAGGGCGTGAGCACTGAAAACCTGAATACCCCAGACGCCTTCGCCGCCGCCCGCGCGGCGCAGGCCTGATACAGATAGGAGAAGCCTGCATGAGCCTGCAAGGTAAAGTCGCACTGGTTACCGGCGCAAGCCGTGGCATTGGCCAGGCCATCGCCCTGGAACTGGGCCGCATGGGCGCTACCGTCATCGGTACCGCCACCTCGGCTTCCGGTGCCGAGCGCATTGCCGCCACCCTCAAGGAAAATGGCGTGCAGGGCACCGGCCTCGAGCTGAATGTGACCAGCGACGAATCCGTCGCCGCAGTCCTGGCTGCCATCACCGAACAGTTCGGCGCCCCTGCCATTCTGGTCAACAACGCCGGCATCACCCGCGACAATCTGATGCTGCGCATGAAGGACGACGAATGGCATGATGTCATCGATACCAACCTCAACAGCCTGTACCGGCTGTCCAAGGGCGTGCTGCGCGGCATGACCAAGGCACGCTGGGGTCGTATCATCAGCATTGGTTCGGTCGTCGGTGCCATGGGCAACGTCGGCCAGGTCAACTACGCTGCCGCCAAGGCGGGCCTGGAGGGCTTCAGCCGCGCGCTGGCCCGTGAAGTCGGCTCGCGTGCGATCACGGTCAACTCGGTGGCCCCTGGCTTCATCGACACCGACATGACCCGTGAACTGCCCGAAGCGCAGCGTGAAGCCTTGCAGACCCAGATTCCCCTGGGTCGCCTGGGCCAGGCCGAAGAAATCGCGAAAGTGGTGGCTTTCCTGGCCTCGGAAGGTGCAGCCTATGTCACCGGTGCTACTATCCCGGTGAACGGCGGCATGTACATGTAAGTGAAATGTGACGGATTGCTTCAAAAAAATGTCATACGTGCTGTCTAAAATCCGTTATAAAGCTGCAACCAAATTCTAGACAGCGGGCAGGTGTGATCGGGTGGTGACGCTTTCAGCTTGAAATGCCGAAGCCTTCCTATAAACTTACACACCGGCCAGCTGCCTGACTTATGTCCATTTAGGAGTGAAAACAAGGTATGAGCACCATCGAAGAACGCGTCAAGAAAATCGTCGCCGAGCAACTGGGCGTTAAAGAAGAAGAAGTCGTGAACACTGCTTCCTTCGTTGAAGATCTGGGTGCCGATTCCCTTGACACCGTTGAGCTGGTGATGGCTCTGGAAGAGGAATTCGAGACTGAAATCCCTGACGAAGAAGCTGAAAAAATCACTACTGTTCAAGCCGCTATCGATTACGTCACCAGCCACCAGGCTTAAGACTGTGTAATCGCAGCTTCTTGCATGGAAAAACCGCACTGCCATTGCTGGCGTGCGGTTTTTTCTTTAGATGAGACGTAAAGAGTTGTTCCTAGAATAAGGAGAGCGCTGTGTCGCGTAGACGCGTCGTGGTCACCGGTATGGGTATGCTGTCGCCACTGGGCACGGACGTGCCGAGCAGTTGGCAGGGCATTCTGGCTGGCCGCAGTGGCATTGGTCTGATCGAGCATACCGACCTTTCTGCCTACTCCACCCGTTTTGGCGGCTCGGTCAAAGGCTTCAACGTCGAGGAGTACCTGTCGGTCAAGGAAGCCCGCAAGCTCGACCTGTTCATTCAGTACGGCCTGGCGGCCGGTTTTCAAGCCGTGCGTAACGCCGGCCTGGAAGTGACCGATGCCAACCGTGAGCGCATTGGCGTGGCCATGGGCTCGGGTATCGGCGGGCTGACCAACATCGAGGAAACCTGCAAGATCCTGCACGCCTCCGGGCCCCGTCGGATTTCGCCGTTCTTCGTGCCGGGTTCGATCATCAACATGATTTCCGGTTTCCTGTCCATCCACCTGGGTGTGCAGGGGCCTAACTATGCCATCGCCACGGCGTGCACCACCGGCACCCACTGCATCGGCATGGCTGCGCGCAACATCGCTTACGGCGAAGCCGACGTGATGATCGCCGGCGGCGCCGAGATGGCGGCCTGTGGCCTGGGCATGGGCGGCTTCGGTGCCTCGCGCGCGCTGTCCACCCGCAATGACGAGCCTACCCGGGCCAGCCGCCCGTGGGACAAGGGCCGTGATGGCTTCGTATTGTCCGACGGCGCCGGCGCGCTGGTGCTCGAAGAGCTGGAGCATGCCAAGGCCCGTGGCGCGACCATCTACGCCGAGATGATCGGTTTTGGCATGAGCGGCGACGCCTACCACATGACCTCGCCGCCCGAAGATGGCGCCGGCGCGGCACGCTGCATGGCCAACGCCCTGCGCGATGCCGGTGTCAATGGCAGCGACGTGCAGTACATCAATGCCCACGGCACCTCGACTTCGGCCGGCGACCTGGCGGAAGCGTCGGCGATCAAGTCGGTGTTCGGCGACCACGCCTACCAGCTGGCGGTCAGTTCGACCAAATCGATGACCGGTCACCTGCTGGGTGCCGCGGGCGCGGTGGAAGCGATCTTCAGTGTCCTGGCCATCAACAGCCAGGTCGCGCCGCCCACCATCAACCTGGACGAGCCCGACGAAGGCTGCGACCTGGACTTCGTCCCGCATCAGGCGCGCAACATGCCCATCGATGTGGTGCTGTCCAACTCGTTCGGCTTTGGTGGTACCAACGGCTCGCTGGTGTTCCGCCGGTTCAACGGTTGATGTTCAGCTGGGTCGATGGCCAGCCGGCCGACACCCTCGCGGTGAAGAACCGGGGGCTGGCCTACGGCGATGGGTTTTTCGAAACCATCGCTGTCACGTCGGGCAAGCCGGTTCTGCTGGCGCGTCACCTGCACCGCCTGGCGGAAGGTGGTGCGCGCCTTGCGATTGCCCTGGATGTCGGCCTGGTGGAGGGCGAACTGCTGGCCGCGGCCGCACAGCTGGGTGAAGGCGTGCTCAAGCTCGTCGTCACCCGCGGCGATAGCCAGCGGGGTTACGCCGCCGATCCCCTGGCGCCACCCCGGCGCCTGGTGCTGGGCAACCCGCCCGTTGCCTACCCCGTTTCCTATGCCGAGCAGGGCGTTCGCCTGTTCGACTGCCAGACCCGCCTGGCCGAGCAGCCGTTGCTCGCCGGCCTCAAGCACCTCAACCGTCTGGAGCAGGTGCTGGCTCGCGGCGAATGGAGCAGCCCGGATTTTGCCGAAGGCCTGATGCGCGATACCTCCGGTCGGTTGATCGAAGGTGTTTTCAGCAACCTGTTTCTGGTGCACGACGGCCACCTGCTGACCGCCGACCTGAGCCGCTGTGGCGTGGCGGGCGTGATGCGTGCCGAACTGCTGGCCCAGGCCGAACGCCTGGGCATCAGCGTGCAGGTGCGCGACCTGTGGCCGGCCGACCTCGAGCGCGCTGACGAGGTCTTTGTCTGCAACAGCGTGTACGGGATCTGGCCTGTGTATGCTTTTGTTTCCCTGAACTGGTCTGCCGGGCCGCTCACCCGTAAACTGCAGAGCCTTGCCCGCGCAGTATTGGATGTGTGATTCGTGAGACGTAAATTCTTGGTGCTGCTGGAAACCCTGGTGATTCTGGCAGGCCTTACCCTGGGTGCCGCTGCCTGGAAGGTGCACAGCGCACTTGAGCAAACCCTGAACGTCAGCCAGGAAGAGCTGCTGGATGTGCCCGCCGGCTCCACCCCGACCGGTACCTTCAACCGCATGCAGGCCAAGGGCACGTTGCGTGATGCTCTGTGGCTGCGCCTGTACTGGCGTTTCAACCTGGCCGGCCAACCGCTGCACAGCGGCGAGTACCGCCTGACGCCCGGCATGACCCTGCAGGACCTGCTGGGCGTATGGAAGCGCGGTGAAGTGGTGCAGTACAACCTGACCCTGGTGGAAGGCTGGAACTTCCGCCAGGTGCGCGCCGCTTTGGACAAGCAGGAAAAGCTCAAGCACACCCTGGCCGGCCTCAGCGACGCCGAAGTCATGACCCGCCTGGGCCACGAAGGCGTGTTCCCCGAAGGGCGTTTCTTCCCTGACACCTACAAGTACGTGCGCGGCGTGACCGACGCCGACTTGCTGGGCCAGGCCTACAGCCGCTTGGACGAAGTGCTGGCCAAGGAGTGGACCGACCGCGCCCCCGAGGCCCCGTACACCGAGCCCTACCAGGCGCTGATCATGGCGTCCCTGGTGGAAAAGGAAACCGGTGTGCCGCAGGAGCGCGCCGAGATCGCCGGTGTGTTCGTGCGCCGTCTGCAGACCGGGATGCTGTTGCAGACCGACCCCACCGTGATCTACGGCATGGGCGAACGCTACACCGGCAAGCTGACCCGCGCCGACCTTCACGAGGCCACGCCTTACAACACCTACACCAACGCCGGGCTGCCGCCGACGCCGATCGCCATGGTCGGTCGCGAGGCGCTGCACGCGGCCCTGAACCCGGCCAGCGGCACCAGCCTGTATTTCGTCGCCCGTGGCGACGGCAGTCATGTGTTTTCCGATGACCTGGAAGCCCATAACAACGCCGTGCGCGAATTTCAGCTCAAGCGCCGCGCCGACTACCGCTCCAGCCCCGCCCCCGTGCCGCTGCCGGCACCGCAGCCGGGCCAGGAGCAGGGCACTCAGCCCCCGGCCAGCCCTGACACGGCCACGGACAACAGCGCCGATGCGCCCCATGATTCTCAGAAGGACAGCCAGTGACCGGTTTATTCATCACCCTAGAAGGGCCCGAAGGCGCGGGCAAGAGCACCAACCGCGAGTACCTGGCCGAACGCCTGCGCGCTGCCGGGCTGGACGTGGTGCTGACCCGTGAACCCGGCGGCACGCCGCTGGCCGAGCGCATTCGCGAATTGCTGCTGGCCCCCAGCGACGAAGCCATGCACGCCGACACCGAGCTGCTGCTGGTGTTCGCCGCCCGCGCCCAGCACCTGAGCGAAGTGATTCGCCCGGCGCTGGCGCGCGGCGCGGTGGTGCTGTGCGACCGTTTCACGGACGCCACCTACGCCTACCAGGGCGGCGGCCGCGGCCTCAGCCAGGCGCGCATCGCCAGCCTCGAAGATTTCGTTCAGGGCAGCCTGCGCCCCGACCTGACCCTGGTGTTCGACCTGCCGGTGGAAGTCGGCCTGGCTCGCGCCACCGCCCGCGGCCGCCTGGACCGTTTCGAACAGGAAGGGCGCGCCTTCTTCGAGGCTGTGCGCAACACCTACCTGGCCCGTGCCCAGGCTGCGCCAGAGCGCTACACCCTGGTCAACGCGGCGCTGACCCTGGCCGAAGTACAGCAGCAACTGGACGGCCTGCTGCCGGCCATCGAGGCACGCTGCCGTGGCTGAGGCCTACCCGTGGCAAGACAGCCTCTGGCAGCACCTGGCCGGCCGTAGCCAGCACGCCCACGCCTATTTGCTGCATGGCCCCCAGGGTATCGGCAAGCGCGCCCTGGCCGAGCGCCTGATGGCGTTGCTGCTGTGCCAGCACCCGGTGGGTCTGGCGGCCTGTGGCCAGTGCAAATCCTGCCACCTGCTGGCCGCGGGCAGCCATCCGGACAATTACATTCTGGAGCCGGAAGAGGCCGACAAGGCCATCAAGGTCGACCAGGTACGCGACCTGGTCGGTTTCGTGGTGCAGACCGCGCAGTTGGGCGGGCGCAAGGTAGTACTGATCGAGCCGGTGGAGGCGATGAACATCAACGCTGCCAACGCCTTGCTCAAAAGCCTCGAAGAGCCGTCTGGCAATACCGTGCTGCTGCTGGTCAGCCATCAGCCCAGCCGTTTGCTGCCGACCATCAAGAGCCGCTGCGTGCAGCAGGCCTGTCCGCTGCCCAGCCACGCCATGAGCCTGGCGTGGCTGGGCACGGCACTGCCGGACAGCAGTGACGAACAGCGCGAGGAGCTGCTGACCCTGGCCGCGGGGTCGCCCCTGGTGGCGGTCAGCTTGCAGGCCCAGGGCGTGGTCGAACAGCGGGCACTGGTGGTCGAGGGCGTGAAGAAACTGCTCAAGCAGCAGGCCTCGCCCACCCAGTTGGCCGAAAGCTGGAACACCATCCCGTTGTTGCTGCTGTTCGACTGGTTCTGCGACTGGTCCAACCTGATCCTGCGTTACCAGTTGACGCAGGATGAGGAGGGGTTAGGCTTGCAGGACATGCGCAAGGTGGTGCAGTACCTGGCGCAGAAGAGTGGGCAGGGCAAGGTACTGGCGGTGCAGGACTGGATTCTCGCTCAGCGCCAGAAGGTGCTGTCCAAGGCCAACCTCAACCGTGTGCTGTTGCTCGAAGCGTTGCTGGTGTCCTGGGCGGGTCTGCCCGGCCAGGCATGAAAAAGCGTGGCGGGGCGCGCCCAGGCGGGCCCTTGCAACCAGGCGCAATCAAGGAGTACTCATGAATCAGCCAGTCAGTCCCGGCCCGCGCAACGGCATCCTGTCCCTGACCATCAAGGACAAGTCGGTGCTCTACGCAGCGTACATGCCCTTCATCAAGAACGGCGGGCTGTTCATTCCCACCACCAAGAGCTACAAGCTGGGTGATGAGTTGTTCATGCTGCTGAACCTGATGGATGAGCCGGAAAAGATCCCGGTGGCCGGCCGTGTGGCCTGGATCACCCCCAAGGGCGCCCAGGGCAACCGTGCCGCGGGCGTCGGCGTGCAGTTCAACGATGGTGACAACACTGCGCGCAACAAGATCGAAACCTACCTGGCGGGCGCCATCAAGTCCGACCGCCCCACCCATACCATGTAAGTTGCCCAATGCCCATGCTTGTCGATTCCCACTGCCACCTCGATCGTCTGGACCTGGCCCAGCACGACGGTTCCCTTGATGCCGCCCTGCAGGCAGCCCGTGACCGCGGGGTAGGGCACTTCCTGTGCATCGGCGTCAGCGCCGACAACGCCGGCGCCGTCAAGGCCCTCGCCGAGCGCTACAGCGACGTGGACTGCTCGGTCGGTATCCACCCCCTTGACCTCAAGCCCGGTGAAGCCCCGGCGCTGCAGTGGCTGCTGGACGAACTGGACCACCCCCGCGTGGTGGCCATCGGCGAAACCGGCCTGGACTACCACTACGAGCCGGAAGCGGCCGAGCTGCAGCAGGCCTCGTTCCGCCTGCATCTGCAAGCGGCCAAGGCCACCGGTAAACCGGTGATCATCCACACCCGCGGCGCTCGCGCCGACACCCTCGAGTTGCTGCGCGAAGCGCAACTGCCCCAGGCCGGCGTGCTGCACTGTTTCACTGAAGACTGGGACATGGCCAAGGCGGCCCTGGACATGGGCTATTACATTTCCCTGTCCGGCATTGTCACCTTCCGCAACGCCGACGCCCTGCGCGATGTGGCGCGCCAAGTGCCCGCCGATCGTCTGCTGGTGGAAACCGACTCGCCCTACCTGGCGCCTATCCCGTACCGCGGCAAGCCCAACCTGCCCCAGTACGTGCGCGAAGTCGCCGAATTCCTGGCGCTGGTCCGTGGCGAGAGCTATGAGCAACTGGCCGAACAGACCACTGCCAACTTCAAGCGTCTGTTTCCCCTGGCCCACCTGTAGGGGCAGGGCTCGCCGGAATCACAGGCAAAAAAAACCCGGGTTCTGGGGGGTGAATCCGGGTTAAGACCATTAGGAGTAAAACAAAGGCGTGCGTTCCCTTGACACCTTTATCGGCGTGTCACTTGGGGGGGTATGAGCGCGCCGACACTTCAAGTATTGGCTACCTTTCACACTATTCCACCTGTGATTGATTATTTTTTAAACAGATTTGGAATACGTCGCCGTTCATTGAGTCCGCTTGGCGAGGATGGCCGGCGGCGCGTCAAAAACTTGATGGTCAAGCCTGCCGCGCTTTGGCCAATCCTCAGTAAACGGGTTGGAACTTGCGTGCAATTTGCTGCGATTTAGGCATAATACCGGGCTTCGATTTCGATCCAGTTCATCTTATGCAGAAAGAACCTCGCAAGGTCCGTGAATTTCGTCGCCGTGAGCAGGAAATCCTCGACACCGCGCTCAAGCTGTTCCTCGACCAGGGTGAAGACAGTGTCACCGTCGAGATGATCGCGGACGCCGTGGGTATCGGCAAAGGCACGATCTACAAGCACTTCAAGTCCAAGGCGGAGATCTATCTGCGCCTGATGCTCGACTACGAGCGCGATTTGAACGAACTGCTGCACTCGGCCGACGTTGACCGCGACAAGGAAGCGCTGTCGCGCGCCTACTTCGAATTCCGCATGCGCGACCCCCAGCGTTACCGGCTGTTCGACCGCTTGGAAGAGAAGGTGGTCAAGGGCAATCAGGTGCCGGAAATGGTCGAGGAGCTGCACAAGATCCGCGCCTCGAACTTCGAACGCCTGACCTTGCTCATCAAGGGCCGCATCAGCGAGGGCAAGCTCGAAGACGTACCGCCGTACTTCCATTACTGCGCCTCGTGGGCTCTGGTACACGGCGCCGTGGCGCTGTACCACTCGCCGTTCTGGAGCAACGTGCTGGAAGACCAGGAAGGCTTCTTCCAATTCCTGATGGACATCGGCGTGCGCATGGGCAACAAGCGCAAACGCGACAGCGAGCCGACCGGCGGTTGAGGCTCCGGGTTACCACGGGCGAGTCCCCCCTCAGCGGCTGGCCTGTGATTCACCCTTGCCTTTCCTCATTCTGGCGCAAAAGCTGCATCACGCGCCTATTCGCCGGTTTTCCGTCACCGGCCTCTGGAGGAAAGATGCGTAGCCTGGTCCTGCTGCTCGCCCTGTTGGCGCTGAGCGGCTGCATGAGTGTCAGTGACATGGGTGAAGCCACCCGCGAACAATTGAGCGACGCCGGTGTGCTGAACCACAGCAACACCCGGCGCCTGAACAATTTCCGCCTGCAGCCCGATTCGTTCATCTACATCGGCCAGGGGGCCTTCGCCCCGCCGGGCAGTGCTTACCCAAAGCCCAATGTCGTGGCTGAAGCTGCCTTCGACGGTTTCATCCAGTACTTCCCCATGGTCCGTCGCGCCCGTGCCCCGCTGGGCCTGGAGCAAGCACTGGGTGAAGCCCGCAGCGCCGGTGCCAGCTACCTGCTGTACACCCGCTTCGCCGCTGCGGACGACCGCATCGGCAACTTCGATGAATGGTCCGATCAGGAAGCGGTCGACCGCCTGGGCGTGGACAACGGCATCATCCAGGTCATGCTGATCGAAACCAACACCCGCTACCTGATCGACAGCGCCACCATTCGCATGCGCGGCGGTCTGTTCTCCATCCACAACCAGAAGCCGGAAGATTTGCTCCAGCCACCCTTGGAGGATTACGCTCGTATCCTCCTGGGCATGAGCCGCCCCTAACGTCGTACAGGAGCACCCCATGAGTGGCACAGGCAAGGCCAATGATCTGCTGGCCCAGATCCCCAAGAGTGAAAAGGGTCTGCCGCCCGTGCACCTGTGGAACCCCGACTTCTGCGGCCACATCGACATGCGCATCGCCCGGGACGGTACCTGGTACTACCTGGGCACGCCGATAGGCCGCAAGCCGATGGTGCGGCTGTTCTCCACTATCTTGCGGCGTGATGGCGACGATTACGTGTTGGTGACCCCGGTGGAAAGGGTCGGCATCACCGTCGACGACGCGCCATTCGTAGCAGTGACCCTGGACGTGCAAGGGCAGGGCGAGGCTCAGGTGCTACGCTTCGTCACCAACGTCGAAGACAGCGTGACAGCTGACGCCGACCACCCCCTGCGGGTCGAGATCGACCCCGACACCCAGGAGCCTGCCCCGTACGTATTGGTACGCAGCAACCTGGAAGCGCTGGTGCACCGCAACGTCTTCTACCAGTTGGTGGAGCTGGCCGTGGTGCGTGAACGGCAAGGGCAGCGCTGGCTAGGTGTGTGGAGCAGCGGCCAGTTCTTCCCCATCGGCCCATGCCCCGCCGATTGAGGGTTCGCTGCCATGCACTCGGCCACAATGGCTACCTGATCTTCCGCTTCATTGGCTCTTTGCCCTCGGGGTGATTGGGCCTAACTTCAACCTCGTTCTCCACTCGAGGTTCCGAAGATGAAAGCCATCACCGCGCTCACCCTTGCCATCCTGTGCGCCAGCCCCCTGGCCGGCGCCCATGAAGCGGGGCATGACAACGTTGAGGTTCTGCAGCAGCAGGCGCTGCCCAACCCCCCTGGCAAACAGGCCATGATGTTGACGGTGACCTACGCCCCGGGCCAAGCCTCCGCCGCCCATAGCCACCCCGGTTCGGTCATGGCATACGTGCTCGAAGGCAGTGTGGTGTCGCAGCTGCAAGGGCAGCCACCGGTGACCTACAAGGCCGGGCAATACTGGTACGAACCCGCTGGCACCGTGCATCTGGTGTCGCGCAATGCCAGCGCCAGCCGGCCGGCCAAGCTGTTGGTGTGGGTGCTGAAGGACGAGGGGCAGCCGGTGTTGGAGCCTTACGCACCCAAATGACAGATGGGCTCAGGCCAAGGTGGGGCCATGCCCCAGAAACGACAAAGCCCCTCTGAAAGAGGGGCTTCGTGATGTTTGGCTCCGCGACCAGGACTCGAACCTGGGACCCAATGATTAACAGTCATTTGCTCTACCGACTGAGCTATCGCGGAATCTGCTGCCTATGTTACTGATTCAAAAGGGGAAGTCAACCTTTCAGTGACCTCCCGCAAAAAAATCGGATCACAGGACAGCAACAATCGCCTTGATCACTCGGTCGATGTTGCTCTGGTTCAGTGCGGCCACGCAGATGCGGCCGGTGTCCAGGGCGTAGATGCCGAAGTCGCTGCGCAGGCGCTGGGCCTGTTCGGCGGTCAGGCCCGAGTAGGAGAACATGCCACGCTGCAGGCCCACGAAACCGAAGTCACGGTTGGCGCCGGCGGCAGCCAGGCCTTCGACCATCTGGTTGCGCATGCCGCGAATGCGCAGGCGCATTTCGGCCAGTTCGGCTTCCCATTGGGCGCGCAGTTCCGGGCTGTTGAGCACGGTAGCGACGATCATGGCGCCGTGGGTAGGCGGGTTGGAGTAGTTGGTGCGGATCACGCGCTTGACCTGGGACAGGACGCGGGTGCTTTCGTCTTTTGACTCGGTGACGATCGACAGCGCGCCAACGCGCTCGCCATACAGCGAGAACGACTTGGAGAACGAGCTGGAGACGAAGAAGGTCAGGCCCGATTCGGCGAACAGGCGCACGGCGGCGGCGTCTTCGTCGATGCCATCACCAAAGCCCTGGTAGGCCATGTCCAGGAATGGCACGTGGCCCTTGGCCTTGACGGTTTCCAGGACCTGTTTCCAGTCTTGCGGGGTCAGGTCCACGCCGGTCGGGTTGTGGCAGCAGGCATGCAGCACCACGATGGAACCGTTGGGCAGTGCGTTCAGGTCTTCGAACAGGCCGGCACGGTTCACGCCATTGGTGGCGGCATCGTAGTAGCGATAGTTCTGCACTGGGAAACCGGCCGTTTCGAACAGCGCGCGGTGGTTTTCCCAGCTCGGGTCGCTGATGGCCACGGTGGCGTTGGGCGAGAGCTGCTTGAGGAAGTCGGCACCGATTTTCAGTGCGCCAGTGCCACCAACGGCCTGCACGGTGACCACGCGGCCTTCGGCCAGCAGTGGCGACTGGGCGCCGAACAGCAATTTCTGCACGGCCTGGTCGTAGGCCGCGATGCCGTCGATCGGCAGGTAGCCACGGGCTGCGTGCTGGGCAACGCGGGCGGTCTCGGCTTCGACGACGGCGCGCAGCAGGGGAATTCGCCCCTCTTCGTTGCTGTAAACGCCTACGCCCAGGTTGATCTTGTCGGTACGGGTGTCAGCGTTGAAGGCTTCGTTGAGGCCCAGGATAGGATCGCGGGGTGCCAATTCGACAGCGGAAAACAGGCTCATTTTTACCGTAGCTCTGATTGGAGAGTGAGGGGGGTGCACAGCTCCAGACATGCACTAGAGCGGTGCACAAACGGGGAGTCAGTATAGAGATCCTTTCTGGGGCCTGCGACAGGTTGCTGCAGGTTTTCCCTGGCAAATGAGGTTTTTTTTCCGACCGTTAGTCATTTTCAAGTAGGCGCGGTCCAATAACCTTGTAGGCATCGTCTTGAAACCGGCGCAGCAAGGCCCTACTTCAGGTATAAGTACTGTCTATAAATACAGGCGTGGTTTCGCTCTGTGATCGTTTCCGTCCGCAGGCTTGATCTGGCGGATGACCAAGAGGTTCGTCATGTCCGAGTTCCAGCTCGTCACCCGTTTCCAGCCCGCCGGCGACCAGCCGGAAGCCATTCGCCAGATGGTCGAAGGTATCGAGGCCGGCCTCGCGCACCAGACTCTGCTGGGCGTGACTGGCTCGGGCAAGACCTTCAGCATCGCCAACGTGATCAACCAGGTGCAGCGCCCGACGCTGGTGCTGGCACCGAACAAGACGTTGGCCGCGCAACTGTATGGCGAGTTCAAGGCGTTCTTTCCCAATAACGCCGTGGAGTACTTCGTTTCCTACTACGACTACTACCAGCCCGAGGCATACGTGCCGTCGTCGGACACCTTCATCGAGAAGGATGCATCCATCAACGACCACATCGAGCAGATGCGGTTGTCGGCGACCAAGGCGTTGCTGGAGCGCAAGGACGCCATCATCGTCACCACCGTGTCGTGCATCTACGGCCTGGGCAGTCCAGAGACTTACCTGAAAATGGTCCTGCATGTGGACCGGGGCGACAAGCTTGACCAGCGCGCGCTGCTGCGCCGCCTGGCCGATCTGCAGTACACCCGCAACGAGATGGATTTCGCCCGTGCGACGTTCCGTGTGCGCGGTGACGTGATCGATGTGTACCCGGCCGAATCGGACCTGGAAGCCATCCGCATCGAGCTGTTCGACGATGAAGTGGAGAGCCTGTCGGCCTTCGACCCGTTGACCGGCGAAGTCATCCGCAAGCTGCCGCGTTTCACCTTTTACCCCAAGAGTCACTACGTGACGCCCCGGGAAACTCTGCTGGACGCCATCGAGGGCATCAAGGTGGAGTTGCAGGAGCGCCTGGAGTACCTGCGTGGCAAGGACAAGCTGGTAGAGGCCCAGCGCCTGGAGCAGCGTACCCGCTTCGACCTGGAGATGATCCTGGAGCTGGGTTACTGCAACGGTATCGAAAACTACTCCCGCTACCTGTCGGGCCGCCCGGCGGGCGCACCGCCGCCGACGCTGTACGACTACCTGCCGCCCGACGCGCTGCTGGTGATCGATGAATCCCACGTCAGCGTTCCCCAGGTCGGCGCCATGTACAAAGGCGACCGCTCGCGCAAGGAGACCCTGGTGGAATACGGCTTCCGGCTGCCTTCGGCGCTGGATAACCGGCCCATGCGCTTCGACGAGTGGGAGAGTGTCAGCCCGCAGACCATCTTCGTGTCGGCCACGCCCGGCCCGTACGAAGGCGAGCACGCGGGCCGCGTGATCGAGCAGGTGGTGCGGCCTACCGGCCTGGTGGACCCGCAGGTGGAAGTGCGCCCGGCCCTGACCCAGGTGGACGACTTGCTGTCGGAGATCCGCAAGCAGGTGGCCAAGGAAGAGCGGGTACTGGTCACGGTGCTGACCAAGCGCATGGCCGAAGATTTGACCGACTACCTGGCCGACCACGACGTCAAGGTGCGCTACCTGCACTCGGACATCGATACCGTGGAGCGCGTGGAGATCATCCGCGACCTGCGCCTGGGCACCTTCGACGTACTGGTGGGCATCAACCTGCTGCGTGAAGGCCTGGACATGCCCGAAGTGTCGCTGGTGACCATTCTGGATGCCGACAAGGAAGGCTTCCTGCGTTCCGAGCGCTCGTTGATCCAGACCATTGGCCGGGCTGCGCGCAACCTGAACGGCCGGGCGATTCTGTATGCCGACCGCATGACCGGTTCCATGGAGCGGGCCATCGGTGAGACCGAGCGGCGCCGCGAGAAGCAGGTGGCGTTCAACGAGGCCAACGGCATTACCCCGCAGGGGGTGTTCAAGGACGTCGCCGACATCATGGAAGGCGCCACCGTGCCGGGTTCGCGCAGCAAGAAGCGCAAGGGCATGGCCAAGGCCGCCGAGGAAAACGCCAAGTACGAAAACGAACTGCGGTCGCCGAGCGAGATCACCAAGCGTATTCGCCAGTTGGAAGAGAAGATGTACCAGTTGGCCCGCGACCTGGAGTTCGAAGCCGCGGCGCAGATGCGCGACGAAATCGCCAAGTTGCGCGAGCGGTTGCTGAGCGTCTGACGAACCGCAGCACCCGGTCCCACACGGCTGATGCCGCGTGCGGGTTTCGCGGTAGGACCGGGCGAAGCTCGGGAAGGCCACGCCGCGTTCTCCCTGACGCACCGCAGCGCCCGCTTCCCGAGCTGTCGCCCGGTCCCACAGGGTGGCGGCGGTTGGAATTACCTTGTGGGACCGGGCGAAGCTCGGGAAGGCCACGCCGCGTTCCACCTGACGCACCGCAGCGCCCGTTTCCCGAGCTGTCGCCCGGTCCCACAGAGGCTGGCGGCGGTGGTGGGAATTACCTTGTGGGACCGGGCGAAGCTCGGGAAGGCCACGCCGCGTTCCACCTGACGCACCGCGGCGCCCGCTTCCCGAGCTGTCGCCCGGTCCTACCGAGGATGGCGGCGGTGGTGGGAATTATCTTGTGGGACCGGGCGAAGCTCGGGAAGGCCGCGCCGCGTTCCACCTGACGCACCGCAGCGCCCGTTTCCCGAGCTGTCGCCCGGTCCCACAGAGGCTGGCGGCAGTGGTGGGAATTACCTTGTGGGACCGGGCGAAGCTCGGGAAGGCCACGCCGCGTTCCACCTGACGCACCGCAGCGCCCGCTTCCCGAGCTGTCGCCCGGTCCTACCGAGGATGGCGGCGGTGGTGGGAATTATCTTGTGGGACCGGGCGAAGCTCGGGAAGGCCGCGCCGCGTTCCACCTGACGCACCGCAGCGCCCGCTTCCCGAGCTGTCGCCCGGTCCCACAGAGGATGGCGGCGGTGGTGGGAATTACCTTGTGGGACCGGGCGAAGCTCGGGAAGGCCACGCCGCGTTCCACCTGACGTGCCGCAGCGCCCGGTTCTGACGGTACAGCCACTCAGCCGCCAGGCGTGATATCGCGCTCCAGCGGCGACGGGCTGGGGTCAAAGCCTTGCGGGTACTTTCCCTTCAGGTTCCACGCAAACGCGATGATCTCGGCAATGGTGCGGTATAGCGCCTCCGGAATGCTGTCGCCCAGCTCCAGCCGCGCCAGCAGTTTCACCAGCTCGGCATTCTCATAGATAGGCACTTCGTATTCGCGCGCCATGGCCAGGATGGCTTCGGCCAGTTCGTCGTCGCCCTTGGCACTCAACGTCGGGGCCTGCTGGCCGTCGTAGGTCAGGGCGATGGCTTGGCGGGGGGCTTTGTCGGTCATGCGGTTTCATCCACCCAGCGTTGCTCCAACTGTGTGCGTGGCCCCTGGGGCGGCGTGCCTTGCTTGCATTGCAGGTCGGTCACCTCCAGGCCCTGGGCCAGCAGGCGCTGGCGCAGGCTGTCGAGCTGGCTGTCGATCAGCCGCGCGGTGTGCGGCCATTCGGCCCACAACTGGCCGCTGAGGCTGCCGCGCAGCAGTTGTGCCTGAATTTGCAGCGGCCCCAGCGGATCGAGGTCGAATGCCAGTTCCACCCGCCAGAGTGGGTCTCGTTGCTCCGGGGTTGGCGGGTTCTGTTCCTTGGGTTCGTCTTCGCGCTGTACCCTTACCTGCAAGGGCACGATGTCCTGCTGGTTGCGCATGGGAATTTCCAGCTGCCAGGTGGTGAGGAGCTTGCCGTCCTCACTCATGCCGCTCTGCTCCAGGCTCGACAGTTGGTGGCTCTGCAAGCGCGATACCGCCGCCGACGCCAGGCGCAGCAGTTGCTGCAAGTCGTTGTCGCCGTCCAGCCCGCCCAGCAGCCGCGAGGGCAGTGGAAAGTTGCTGGTGGCCGGCTTCTCACCCACCTGGCCCAGGGTGCCCAGGGCGCTGCGCACGTAGCCTGGCAGGGCGCTGGCCAGGGCCTTGGCGGCCTCGGCAGGGTTGAAGGGTGCGCTGCCCGGCAGGTTTGGCAGAATTTGCGCCACCAGGCGCAACAGGCTGCTTTTCAAATCATCGGGCAGCGCGCCGGCCTGGGGCGTCAACAGTTGGGCCTCCATGAACAGGCCGCTGGCATTCAGCGCCTGGGCCACGCCGCGGGCGTCGGTCAGTTGGCGTATGTCCGGCAGGCTGGCCAGCAGGCGGTTGGCACTGGCGCGCAAGTCATCACCCACCTCGCTGCTGTCTCCCAGGTTCTGCAGGGCCGCCAGCAAACCTTCCAGGGAACCCTGGCGGCTTTGCTGGCTCTGCAACTGCTGGTTCACGGCCAACTGTTCCAGGCGGCCGCTCAAGGGTACGAAGTTCAGGCTCTGGGCGCCCTGGACCTGGGCGCTGAGCAGGCTGCCGACCCTTAACGGGCCCGGGCTGTCGATTTCCAGGGTACTGCCGGCCATGGCGGTGTTCAGCAGGGTCACCAGCGAACGGTAGCTGGCGCCCTGGTTCACCAGCTCACTGCTCAGCACCTTGCCTTGTACCAACGTGCCCACGGGCAATTGGCGCGTATCCAGTTGGGTGAGGGTGGCCACGGCGTTGGCTTTGCCCTGTTGCACCGCGACACCGACGGTGCCCGAGGGCAGTTGCGTGAGCGTCACCTGGGTGCCCTGGGGCAGGGCCTGCTTGCTGCTGGCCACCACCGTGGCCTGTTCGCCGCTGGCGGTGGTCAGGGCCAGCACCACCTGGAAGGGCTGCCCTGGACCGCCGGCCTTGCTCGACAGCACTTGCCCCGAGGCGCTGTCCCCCACGTTCAGCAGGCCTTCCAGCGAGGTCAGCAGCTTGAGCGTATCCGCACCGCTGGCCGCAGGGCGCAGCGCGGCCGGCGTGGGCTGCAGGGTAGAGACGCTGGTGATGTCAGGGGTCATGAACGGGCCTGTGGAAATTGCCATGATGGCAACGGGAGTCGGTATGTATAATGCCGCACCAACTTTATCAAAACTCGTATACAGAGTGGGCAGGCCTGCAACCGCTGCAAGACGTACGCCATTGCCAGCATAACGGCAAACCGCGCGTCGACTTGAGCCGTCGTCGCTACCCTTCATCCGAATGATTAAGGCCTTCGATTGACTCCTCATCTCCAAGCCCAGGCGCTGGCGTGCGAGCGTGACTGGCGGATGCTGTTCGAGCAGCTCGACGTGAGTGTGCGCCCTGGCGACATGCTGCAGGTCAGTGGCCCCAATGGCAGCGGCAAGACCAGCCTGCTGCGCTTGCTAGCCGGGCTGATGCAGCCTACCGCCGGCCAGGTGCTGCTGGGCGGCCAGCCGCTGGCGGGGCAGGGCACGGCGCTGGCGCGCATGCTCCTGTGGATCGGCCACGCGGCGGGTATCAAGGATGTGCTCACCGCCGAGGAAAACCTCACCTGGCTGTGCGCCTTGCACCAGCCGGCTTCGCGGGAGGCAATCTGGCAGGCACTGGCGGCAGTCGGCCTGCACGGTTTCGAAGACGTCCCTTGCCATACCTTGTCGGCCGGCCAGCAGCGTCGGGTGGCCCTGGCGAGGCTGTACCTGCCGGCGCCCCCCTTGTGGGTTCTCGACGAACCCTTCACCGCGCTGGACAAGCATGGCGTGGCGCAACTGGAAGGCCACCTGGCGGCCCATTGCGAAAACGGCGGCATGGTTGTGCTCACGACCCACCATGCACTGACCACGATGCCTTCCGGCTACCGTGAACTGGACCTGGCGCGGTGGGCGGCATGAGCGGCGTTTTCACCACCCTGATCAAGCGCGAAGCGCGATTGCTGGTACGCCGCCCCGCCGAGCTGGCCAATCCACTGGTATTCTTTGCCATCGTCATCGCCCTTTTCCCCCTGGCGGTCGGCCCCGAGGCGCAATTGCTGCGGACCTTGTCGCCGGGGCTGGTGTGGGTGGCGGCGCTGTTGTCGGTGCTGCTGTCCCTGGACGGCCTGTTTCGCAGCGATTTCGAAGACGGCTCCCTGGAACAGTGGGTGCTGTCCCCGCACCCGTTGCCCTTGCTGGTGCTGGCCAAGGTACTGGCGCACTGGTCGTTTTCCGGCCTGTCGCTGGTGCTGCTGTCGCCCTTGCTGGCGCTGATGCTGGGCTTGCCCGTGGCGTGCCTGCCGGTGCTGCTGGCGTCGCTGTTGCTGGGCACGCCTGTGCTCAGCCTGTTGGGCGCGGTGGGCGCGGCCCTGACCGTGGGGCTCAAGCGCGGCGGCCTGTTGCTGGCGCTGGTGATACTGCCGTTGTACATACCGGTGTTGATTCTTGGCAGCGGCGCCCTGCAGGCTGCCCTGCAAGGCATGCCGACCGCCGGCTACCTGTTGTGGCTGGGTAGCCTGACCGCGCTTGCGGTCACCCTGACACCTTTTGCGATAGCCGCTGGCCTGAAGATCAGTGTCGGCGAATAATGAGGCCAGCCCCCATGAGGGCTGGCGATGATTCAGGATGTACCGTGATGAATAGCAGCGTGATCAGTTGGACGTGGTTTCACAAGCTCGGCTCGCCGAAGTGGTTCTATGGCATCAGCGGCCGCCTGCTGCCCTGGCTTGGCATCGCCGCTGCGCTGTTGCTGACCGTGGGCGTGGTCTGGGGCCTGGCGTTCGCACCGCCGGACTACCAGCAGGGCAATAGCTTCCGCATCATCTATATCCATGTACCGGCGGCCATGCTGGCCCAGTCGTGCTACGTGATGATCGCCGTCGCCGGCCTGGTAGGCCTGGTGTGGAAAATGAAGATCGCCGACATCGCCTTGCAGTGCGGCGCGCGCATCGGGGCGTGGATGACCGCCCTGGCACTGCTCACCGGCTCCATCTGGGGCAAACCGACCTGGGGCACGTTCTGGGTGTGGGACGCTCGCCTGACCTCGATGCTGATTTTGCTGTTCCTCTACGTGGGCCTGATTGCCCTGGGCCATGCCATCACCAACCGCGACAGCGCCGCCAAGGCCTGTGCGGTGCTGGCGCTGGTGGGCGTGGTGAACATCCCGATCATCAAGTACTCGGTACAGTGGTGGAGCACCCTGCACCAGGGCGCTACTTTCAGCCTCACGGAAAAGCCGGCCATGCCTGCCGAAATGTGGCTGCCGCTGGTGTTCACCGCTTTGGGTTTCTACTGTTTCTTCGGCGCCGTGCTGCTGATGCGCATGCGCCTGGAAGTGCTCAAGCGTGAGGCGCGCAGCAGTTGGGCCAAGGCCGAAGTGGCCCAGGCGCTGGGCCGGGAGGCAGGCGCATGAATTTCGCTTCATTCGGTGATTTCATCGCCATGGGCCATCATGGCGCTTACGTCTGGTCGGCCTACGGCATCTGCCTGGTAGTGCTGGTGAACAATATCGCCGCGCCGCTGCTGGCCCGTCGACGCTATCTGCAGGAAGAGGCGCGCCGTCTGCGCCGGGAGAAAGGCAAGTGAATCCGCTGCGCAAGAAACGTCTGTTGATCATCGTCGGCCTGCTGGCCGGCCTGGGCGTGGCCGTCGGCCTGGCGCTGAGCGCGCTGCAGGAAAACATCAACCTGTTCTACACCCCCACCCAGATCGCCAACGGCGAAGCCCCGCCCGGCACCCGCATCCGCGCTGGCGGCATGGTGGAAAAGGGCTCGCTGGTACGCTCGGCCGACTCGCTGGACGTGCGCTTCGTGGTCACCGACTTCAACAAGAACGTGACCATCACTTACCGCGGCATTCTTCCGGACCTGTTCCGCGAGGGCCAGGGCATCGTTGCCCTCGGCAAGCTCAATGCCGATGGCGTGGTGGTGGCTGACCAGATCCTGGCCAAGCACGACGAGAAATACATGCCGCCCGAGGTCACCAAGGCCCTCAAGGATAGCGGCCAGTCCGCTTCCGGTGCCGGGCCCGCTCCCATCAAGGAAGGTTGAAGCAATGATTCCCGAACTCGGCCACCTGGCCATGATCCTGGCCCTGTGCTTTGCCCTGGTACAGGCCACCGTCCCGCTGTTTGGCGCCTGGCGCGGCGACCGGCAGTGGATGGGCCTGGCCCAGCCCGCGGCCTGGGGGCAATTCGCCTTCCTGCTGTTCGCGTTTGGCAGCCTGACCTACAGCTTCATGACTGACGACTTTTCCGTCGGCTACGTAGCCAACAACTCCAACAGCGCCTTGCCCTGGTACTACAAATTCAGCGCGGTATGGGGCGCCCATGAAGGTTCACTGCTGTTGTGGGCACTGATCCTGGGGGGCTGGACCTTCGCGGTGTCGGTGTTTTCCCGGCAACTGCCGCAAGTGATGCTGGCCCGCGTGCTGGCGGTGATGGGCATGATCAGCACCGGCTTTTTGCTGTTCCTGATCCTGACGTCCAACCCCTTCGCACGCATACTGCCGCAAGTGCCGGCCAACGGCGCTGACCTCAACCCATTGCTGCAGGACCCGGGCCTGATCATTCACCCGCCCATGCTGTACATGGGCTACGTGGGCTTCTCGGTGGCCTTTGCCTTCGCCATCGCTGCCTTGCTGGGTGGCCGGCTGGACGCGGCCTGGGCGCGCTGGTCACGGCCCTGGACCATCGTTGCCTGGAGCTTCCTGGGTTTCGGTATCACCCTGGGGTCGTGGTGGGCTTACTACGAACTGGGCTGGGGTGGCTGGTGGTTCTGGGACCCGGTGGAGAACGCCTCCTTCATGCCGTGGCTGGTGGGCACCGCGCTGATTCATTCCCTGGCCGTCACCGAAAAACGTGGCGTGTTCAAGAGCTGGACCGTGTTGCTGGCCATCGCTGCTTTCTCCCTGAGCCTGCTGGGTACCTTCCTGGTGCGCTCCGGCGTGCTGACCTCGGTACACGCCTTCGCCTCCGACCCGGCGCGCGGGGTGTTCATCCTGATCTTCCTGCTGTGCGTGGTGGGCGGCTCGCTGACCCTGTTCGCCGTGCGCGCCCCGGTGGTCAAGAGCCACGTAGGCTTCGGGCTGTGGTCGCGCGAAACCCTGCTGCTGGGCAATAACCTGGTGCTGGTGGTGGCCGCCTCGATGATTCTGCTGGGCACCCTGTACCCGCTGGTACTGGACGCCATCAGCGGCGCCAAGTTATCGGTGGGCCCGCCGTACTTCAACGCGCTGTTCGTGCCACTGATGGGCATCCTCATGGTGGTCATGGCCGTAGGCGTGCTGGTGCGCTGGAAAGACACGCCGCTGCAGTGGTTGCGCGGCATGCTCACCCCGGTGCTGATCGGTGCCGTGGTGCTGGCGCCCATTGGCGGGCTGCTGGTGGCCAATTTCGACTGGGCCATCCTCACCGTGTTCGCCCTCGCGGCCTGGGTGCTGCTGGCCGGCGTGCGCGACCTGTTCGACAAGACCCGCCACAAAGGCCTGGTGAAGGGGGCACGAGGCCTGACCCGCAGCTACTGGGGCATGCACGTGGCCCACCTGGGTATCGCGGTGTGCGCCCTGGGCGTGGTGCTGTCCAGCAGCCACAGTGCCCAGCGCGACCTGCGCATGGCGCCGGGCGAGTCCATGGACCTGGCCGGTTACCACTTCATTTTCGACGGGGCGCAGCACTACCGCGGCCCGAACTTCACCTCCGACCGCGGCACCATGCGTGTCAGCAAGGACGGCCGTGACGTGACCGTGCTGTACCCGGAAAAACGCCTGTATACCGTGCAGCAGTCGATGATGACGGAAGCGGGCATCGACGCCGGTTTCACCCGCGATTTGTATGTCGCGCTGGGTGAGCCGCTGGAAAACGGTGCATGGGCGGTTCGCGTTCACGTCAAACCGTTTGTGCGCTGGATCTGGTTCGGCGGCCTGTTGACCGCCCTGGGCGGCGCATTGGCGGCGACCGACCGGCGCTACCGGGTCAAGGTGCGCGCCAAGGTGCGTGATGTGTTGGGTCTGGATGGAGCAGCGGCATGAAGCGCTGGATGTTGTTGGTGCCCCTGGCACTGTTTCTGGTAGTGGCGGTGTTCCTCTACCGTGGCTTGTACCTTGACCCGTCCGAGCTGCCCTCGGCGATGATCGGCAAGCCATTCCCGGCGTTCTCGCTGCCCTCGGTACAGGATGGCAAGCCCCTGACCGAGGCCGACCTCAAGGGCAAGCCGGCGTTGGTCAACGTATGGGGCACATGGTGCATTTCCTGCCGCGTCGAGCACCCGGTGCTGACCCGGCTGGCCCAGCAGGGCGTGGTGATCTACGGGGTCAACTACAAGGATGACAACGGTGCCGCGCTGAAGTGGCTGCAGGACTTCCACAACCCCTACCAGATCAACATCAATGACGAGCAGGGTGGCCTGGGCCTGAACCTGGGCGTGTACGGCGCGCCGGAAACCTTCCTGATCGATGCCAAGGGTGTGATCCGTTACAAGCATGTGGGCGTGATCGACGACACGGTGTGGCGCGAGCAGTTGGCCAGCCAGTACCAGAGCCTGGTCGACGAGGCCCGGCCATGAGGCGCTGGCTGGCAGCGGTCGGCCTGGCCCTGGGCCTGGCCGGCGTGGCCCAGGCGGCCATCGACACCTACCAGTTCGCCAACGACGCCGAGCGCGACCGTTACCGCGAACTGACCCAGGAACTGCGGTGCCCCAAGTGCCAGAACCAGGACATCGCCGACTCCAATGCGCCGATTGCCGCCGACCTGCGCCGGGAAATTTTCCGCATGCTGGGTGAAGGCAAGACCAACCCGCAGATCGTCGAGTTCATGGTCGACCGTTATGGCGAGTTCGTGCGCTACAAGCCCGCGCTGACCGCCCGTACCTGGTTGCTGTGGTTCGGCCCCGGCGTATTGCTGGTGGGCGGTGTGGGCGTGATCTTGCTGATCGTGCGCCGCCGCAAGCACACCGGCCTTGCCGCTGAACCTGATCTGTCCCCCGAAGAGCGCGCGCGCCTCGCTACCCTGCTGGATAAAGACCACCCATGATTGATTTCTGGCTCGCCGTAGGGCTGCTGTTGCTGGTTGCCCTGGGCTTTTTGCTGATACCCGTGGTGCGCGGCCGTCGTGCCCAACAGGAAGAAGACCGTACCGCCCTGAACGTGGCCCTGTACCAGGAACGCATCGCCGAACTGGCGGCGCAACGGGAAGAGGGCGTGCTCAGCGCCGAACAACTGGAGGCGGGCCGCGCCGAGGCCGGCCGGGAATTGCTGGCCGATACCGAAGGTGCCGACCAGGGCCGGGTGTCACGCCTGGGCCGGCCACTGCCGTTGCTGGCGGCCGTGCTGGTACCCGTGGCGGCCCTGGGCCTGTACCTGCATTTCGGTGCCAGCGACAAGGTCGAGCTGACCCGTGAATTCGCCACGCCGCCCGCTTCCATGGCCGAGATGACCAGCCGCCTGGAACGCGCCGTGGCTGCCCAGCCAGACTCCGCCGAAGGCCTGTTCTTCCTTGGCCGCACCTACATGTCGCAGAACCGCCCGGCCGACGCCGCGCGCATTTTCCAGCGTACCCTGGCCGTGGCCGGGCGTCAGCCGGAACTGCTGGGGCAACTGGCCCAGGCCGAGTATTTCGCCAGCGACAAGCAGTGGTCGCCCGAGATCCAGGCCCTCACCGATGAAGCCCTCAAGGCCGACCCCAAGGAAGTGACCAGCCTGGGCTTGCGCGGCATTGCCGCGTTCGAGGGCCAGCGCTACCAGGAAGCGGTGGACTACTGGCAACGCCTGCTGGCCTTGCTGCCGGCCGACGACCCGTCCCGTGCGGCCCTGCAAGGTGGCATCCAGCGCGCGGCCGAGCGCATCACCGCCAGCGGCGGCAGTCTTGCCGCTGCCCCTGTGGTGAAAAGCGCGGCGCTGCTCAAGGTCAATGTCGACCTGGGTGCTGGCCTCAAGGCCAAGGTGCAGCCGGGTGACAGCGTGTTCGTGTTTGCCCGTGCGTCGTCCGGGCCGCCCATGCCCCTGGCGGTCAAACGCCTGACCGTGGCTGATCTGCCCGCCAGTGTCGAGCTCAGCGACAGCGATGCGATGATGCCGCAGCTGAAACTGTCCAACTTCCCCGAGGTCCAACTGGTGGCGCGCGTGTCCCGTGCCGGCCAGCCGACCAAGGGCGAATGGGTTGGCCGCAGCCAGCCCCTGGCCAGCAGCACCAGCGCGCCGCAAAACCTGACCATCGACAGCCCGGATCTCTGATCATGCACGCCATTGCCCGTGTTTCCCTGTTAAGCCTGGTGCTGGGCCTCAGTGCCTGCGCGGTGCACCACCCGCAGCCGCAGCCCACGGCGCCGACCATCCCGTCGCTGCCCCAGACCGCACCGCCAAGCCCCGGCAAGCCGTTACCGGTGACCCCGGGTACCCCGGCGAGCAAACCCATGCCGCGCACCTCGGCCAGCTTCGCCCCGCCGCCGGGCGGTGCCAGCCACTGGGACCCGAAACTGGGCGTGTATGTCCTGGAAGGGCAGGCGGACACCTACTACCGTCAGCGCACCTACTACCGCTGGGACGGCAACTGGACCTGGGCCACCAGCCTGAGCGGGCCGTGGCAGAGCACCGACACCGGTGGCGTGCCGCCGGGGTTGGGGCGCTTGCATAGCCAGTGACCTTGCGGCGCCCGTGACGCGGCCAGGTCCGCTGCTACACCCTTTGGCAGCGGGCCTGGCCGGGTTCCAGGCGCCCCGGTCTTTCACCCGCGAACGCCAATTTTCCATAAAGAATCAAACACTTCAGCCGATACGCCAGCACGCCCCTGGACATTTCGGCTGGTACCCATGAAGCAATTCTTCAACAAACCCTACCTGTTACCCACGCTGATTTCCCTGGTGCTGCTGGGGGTGGTCAGCGCTTGGCTGAGCCCTGCGTTCGACCTTTTCGCCCTGGCCCATGACCTGCGCTGGTTGGCCGTGGCGGCGCTGTTCCTGTATTGCCTGTTCTGCTGGCTGTGCATTTCCCTGGGCCGCTGGGGCGAGGTGGCGTGGAAGCGCGCCGACTACCTGTGGCTGGGCTGCGTGGCACTGGCGTTGGTGGTGCAGGCGGCGGGGGAGAGTAGCCTGCGCTGGGTGGCCACTGCCTTGTTGCTGGTGTTGGCCTTGTCGCTGCGGGCGGCCAAGGTCAACGCCGAGATCCTGCTCAAGACCCCGCGCCGCCAAGCCCTGTGGCTGATCTTCAACCAGCGCCTGGAAGTGCCCAGCGAGGGCCGGCTGGACATGAAGGCCCAACGCGCCAAAGTGCGGCTCACCCAACTGCTGCGCGACTGGCGCGTAGGGCAGTTGCCTTTGGCCCATGTGCGGGTCGGTAGCGGCCAATCCAGTGCGCAACCGAGCGCGGTGATCGAGGTGAAGCCACGCTTCAGCGAACCGGAATTCACCCACGACTTCCAGGACTCGCTGGAAGCCACCGCCCTGGGCCGCTGGGTGCTGGAGCAGCCGGTGGACACCCTGTACCTGTTCGGCGAGATCAACTCGCTGTTGCTGGCGCAACTGCTGCGCTGGGGTACGGACCACGGCCTGGAAGTGATCGTTGACGGCGGTGTCACCCTGTTGAATGAAGAACGCGAGGCCGCCTGACCCTTCTCGATGAATGAGTGGTACAGTCGGGATAGATCGCTAGCTAACTATCCGCACGCTGGCCCGCTCATCAAAGGAGTGTTCGTGATGCCAATGAAACGCCTGTTCTGCGCTTCCACCTTGGCCCTGGCGGTGTTTGCCAGTGCCGGGCTGCAGGCCGCCGATGCCCCGCCCTCGGGCGTGCGCGGCGCCATCACCGCGGTCAACGGTGACGACCTGCAAGTCAAGACCAACCGTGGCGAAGACGTGGTGGTACACCTCACCGCCGACACCCAGGTGCGTGGTGTGACGTTGGCCAATATCGCTGACATCAAGCCCGGCAGTTACGTAGGTTCCGCGGCCGTGCCCCAGGCCGACGGCACCCTCAAGGCCCTGGAAGTGCATGTGTTCCCGCCGTCCATGGCCGGCACTGGTGATGGCCACCGCGCCTTCGACCTGGCCAGCAACAGCAGCATGACCAACGGCAGCGTCGGCGACCTGGTGGTGGCGAACGGGCGAACCATCACGGTGAAGTACAAGGGCGGCGAGCAGAAGATCCTGGTGCCGGATGACGTACCGGTGGTGAACCTGGTGCCGGCTGATCGCAGCTTGCTGAAGCCTGGGGTGAAGGTCGTGCTGTTTGCGCAGAAAGCGGCGGATGGCAGCTACACGGCCAAGGCTATTTCCGCGGGCGAGAATGGCTTGAAGCCGCCGATGTAGGCCTCGCGTCGCGCCGTTCCCGCAGGGTTCGTTTACCCTGTGGGACCCGGCGAAGCGCGGGAAAAGCGCGACACGACTCTCACGTCAGGTTATTGCTGGCTATAGATCTGATCAAACACCCCACCATCGGCAAAGTGGGTTTTCTGCACGGTGCGCCAGTCGCCAAAGGTCTTTTCCACCGACAGGAAGTCGACCTTGGGGAAGCGGTCCTGGTATTTGGCCAACACCGCCGGGTCACGCGGGCGCAAGTAGTTCTGCGCGGCAATGTCCTGGCCCTCCGGCGACCACAGGTACTTCAGGTAGGCCTCGGCCAGGGCCCGGCTGCCTTTCTTGTCCACCACCTTGTCGACCACGGCCACGGGCGGTTCGGCTTCGGCGGAGACGCTGGGGTAGATCACCTCGAACTTGTCACGGCCAAATTCGCGGGCAATCATTTCCGCTTCGTTCTCGAAGGTCACCAGCACGTCGCCGATCTGGTTGGTCATGAAGGTGGTGGTGGCGCCACGGCCACCGGTGTCCAGCACCGGCACGTGCTTGAACAGCTGGCCGACGAACGCCTTGGCCTTGTTCTCGTCACCGCCGTTCTTCAGCGCGTAGCCCCAGGCCGACAGGTAGGTGTAGCGGCCGTTGCCGCTGGTCTTGGGGTTGGGCACGATCACTTGCACGCCATCCTTGACCAGGTCGTTCCAGTCCTTCAGGCCCTTGGGGTTGCCCTTGCGCACGATGAATACCGTGGCAGAGGTAAAGGGCGCGCTGTTATTGGGCAGGCGTGTCACCCAGTTGTCGGGCACCAGCTTGCCATTATCGGCCAGGGCATTGATGTCGGTGGCCATGTTCATGGTGATGACGTCGGCGGGCAGGCCGTCGATCACCGCGCGCGCCTGTTTGCTGGAACCACCGAAGGACATCTGCACGGTGACCTTGTCGTCGGCGTGCTCGGCCTGCCAGTGTTTCTGGAACGCAGCGTTGTAGTCCTTGTAGAAGTCGCGCATCACGTCGTAGGAAACGTTCAGCAGCGGCGGCGCCGCCTGGGCCAGGCCGGCCAGCCCCAGGCCGGCGGCGAGCAACGAAGCGCTCAAGAGTTTATGCATGGCAGATGTCCTGTTGTTGTCGTTGAAAGCATTTGGCCAGCAACTATAGCCGGGCCGTCAGGCGCCCCGAAAGATCTAAAAGTGGGGTGCTTATTCTCTTTTCCGGAACAAGGCGTTACCGCAGCGCGAGCAGAATGCTGCCTCGCTGTCATGGTCGGCCTTGGCGCACACCGGGCAGGGGCGTTGCTGGCGCTCGCCCCGCATGGCATTGGCCAGTTCAGCGGTGAAGATGCCGGTGGGCACGGCGATAATCGAGTAACCGGTGATCATCACCAGCGCGGAAATGATCTGCCCCACCGGGGTCTTGGGCACGATGTCGCCGAAGCCCACGGTGGTCAGGGTAACGATGGCCCAGTAGATGCCCATGGGAATGCTGGTGAACCCGTGTTCCGGGCCTTCGATCACGTACATCAGCGTGCCGAACACCGTTACCAGGGTGGACACGGTGAGCAGGAACACGATGATTTTCTGCCGGCTGCCGCGCAGCGCCGACAACAGGTAATTGGCCTGGCTCAGGTAGGGCCGCAGCTTGAGCACCCGGAAGATGCGCAGCATGCGTATCACCCGCACGATCATCAGGTATTGGGCGTCGCTGTAGTAGATGGCGAGGATGCCCGGCACGATGGCCAGCAGGTCCACCAGGCCATAGAAACTGAACGCGTAGCGCACCGGCTTGGGGGAGCAGTACAGGCGCAGCAGGTACTCCACGGCGAATATCGTGGTCAGGCCCCATTCGATGTAGGCGAACAGGTCGGCGTATTGGCGGTGGACGCTCTCGATGCTGTCGACCACCACCAGCACCAGGCTGGCGAGGATGATCAGCAGCACGGTGGTGTCGAAGCGTCGGCCGGCGCGGGTGTCGCTTTCGAAGATGACGGTGTAGAGCTTTTCGCGCAGGGTACGTGGGTTTTCCATAAGGGCTCGGGTCCAGAAGATGGACAGAGCCTAGGGGGTTTGCCTTTGCCTGTGCAAGGCCGGTTCGCCGTGCAGCAAGCGCGCGCTGGCCTGTACCAGCCAGCAGGCGAGGATGAAGGGGGCGGTCAGGGCGGGTAACGGCAGGCTGGCGAAGCCCGGTTGCAGCAGTAATGCCAGCACCAGGGCGGTGGCGGCGCGCAAGGGCTGGGCGCTGAAAGCCAGGGCAGCGAGGGCGGCGTTGAAGCCGTAAAGGCCCGGCAGGGGTGGTTCGCCTTGCAGCCAGGCAAACGCCAGCCCCGTGGCGGAACCCGCCAGGGCCCACAGGGCCGCGCGGCGGTTCGCCAGCCACAGGCCCAGCAGCACCAGGGCGCCCGCCACGGGACTGGCGAGTAAAAATACCTGGCCTAGCCCCGTGAGCGCATCGCTGAGTGCGAAGGGCTGTGGCGTACTCCCCTCCGGTGCCACGGCCCACCCCAGGGCCCAGCCAGCCCAGCCAGTGAGCACGAACGGTGCGGTATAGGCGGGCAGGCAGGTAGGCCGCGCGCAGACCGCCAGCCAGCGTGCTACCAGCAGGCTGCTCAGGCCGCTGGCGGCGATGATCAGCAAAGGCAGGGTCAGGTTCAATGGCAGCCAGTGGCTGAACAGCAGGCCAATGAGCACACCGTTGTAGCTGAACAAGCCTGCCTGGCGGTGTTCGCGCGGGTAGCCGCGGCGTTGGGCAGTGAGCAGGCCGGTGGCGGCGCCCAGCAGCGCGCCACCGAGTGATTGGGGCGCGCACAGCAGGATGGCCAGCAGGCAACACAGGCCGCAGAGCGGGTGCCGTTGCAGCAGCACCTGGCTGAAGCCGTTGAGCAGGGCGGTGGCCCAGTCGGGGCAGAAGGGCTTGGACACGGTCGTTGTTATCGTTGTTGTTTTATACGCGCCGCCGGCTTGTAGCACGCGGCCCGGGCACGCCGCGTGTACCGAGGACGCGGCCAGGTCCGCTGCTATAAGGACGGTGGTCAGTTGTCGCGAATGCTGAAGTTGGCCATGTGTTCCAGGCCCTTGATCAGCGCCGAATGGTCCCAGCCGCTGCCGCCCAGGGCCGCGCAGGTGCTGAACACCTGTTGGGCGTTGGCGGTGTTGGGCAGGTTCACGCCCAGTTCGCGGGCGCCCTGCAGGGCCAGGTTGAGGTCCTTCTGGTGCAGGCTGATGCGGAAGCCCGGGTCGAAGGTGCCCTTGATCATGCGCTCGCCGTGTACTTCCAGAATCTTCGACGAAGCAAACCCTCCCATCAGCGCTTCGCGCACCTTGGCCGGGTCGGCGCCGTTTTTCGCCGCGAACAGCAACGCTTCGGCCACTGCCTGAATGTTCAGGGCGACGATGATCTGGTTGGCCACCTTGGCGGTCTGGCCGTCGCCGTTGCCGCCCACCCGGGTGATGTTCTTGCCCATGCTCTGGAACAGCGGCAGGGCGCGGTCGAAGGCGTCCTGGTCGCCGCCGACCATGATGCTCAGCGTCGCTGCCCTGGCGCCCACCTCACCCCCCGATACCGGTGCGTCCAGATACTGGGCGCCACGCTCGTTCACTTTGGCGGCGAAGGCCTTGGTGGCCGACGGCGAGATGGAGCTCATGTCGATGACCACCTTGCCCTTGCTCAGCCCTTTGGCGATGCCCTGGTCACGGAACAGCACGTCCTCGACCTGGGGGGTGTCGGGCACCATGATGATGATGAACTCGGCTTCCTGCGCCACTTCGCGCGGGTTGGCCAGGGCCAGCGCGCCGGCAGCCACGAGGTCGGCAGGGGGAGCGTCGTGGTGGGCGGACAGGAACAGCTGGTGGCCGGCTTTCTGCAGGTTCTGCGCCATGGGATGGCCCATGATGCCAGTGCCGATGAATCCGATTTTTGCCATGGTGGTGGTCCCTTATTGTTGGATGATGAATGTCCGCAGGGCCTGGGGAGGCGCGGGGACAGCCGCTGCCTGGTGTCCAGGCATGCGCGGCATGGTCTTCCCGAGCGTCTCCCGGTCCTGCGGTGGGTTAGATGGCGTTGTGGGTCTTTAGCCAACCCAGGCCGGCCTCGGTGGTGGTCAGCGGTTTGTATTCACAGCCCACCCAGCCCTGGTAGCCAAGGGTGTCCAGGTGCTCGAACAGGAATCGGTAATTGATCTCGCCCGTGCCCGGCTCGTGGCGCCCGGGGGTGTCGGCCAGTTGCACGTGGTTGATCTTGCCCAGGTGCGCCGACAGCGTGGGGGCCAGGTCACCCTCCATGATCTGCATGTGGTAGATGTCGTACTGCAACGCCAGGTTGTCGCTGCCTACCTTGGCCTGAATGTCCAGTGCCTGGTCGGTGGTGGTCAGGTAGAAACCGGGGATGTCGCGGGTGTTGATCATCTCCATCACCAGGCGGATGCCGGCCGCTTGCAGTCTGTCGGCGGCGTAGCGCAGGTTGCTGACGAAGGTGGTTTCCACCGTGGCGCAGGCCACGCCCTGGGGGCGAATGCCGGCCAGGCAGTTGACCTGGGTGTTGCCCAGCACCTGGGCGTAGGCGATGGCCAGGTCGACCCCGGCGCGGAATTCTTCGACCCGGTCGGGGTGGCAGGCGATACCGCGCTCACCCTTGGCCCAGTCACCGGCCGGCAGGTTGAACAGCACCTGGGTCAGCCCATGGGCCTGTAATTGCGCTTTGAGCTCGGCAGAGGTGAATTCGTACGGGAACAGGTACTCGACACCCTCGAAGCCGGCGTCGGCAGCGGCCTTGAAGCGGGCGAGGAAGTCCTGCTCGGTGAACAGCATCGACAGGTTGGCGGCGAAACGTGGCATACAAGCCTCCTTGAAGGGTCAGTCGAGCAGGGCGATGGCAGTAGGGGCGTCGTTGCCCACCAGGGCCAGGTCTTCGAATTCGTTGATAGCGTTGATCTCGGTGCCCATGGAAATGTTGGTCACCCGCTCCAGAATCACTTCCACCACCACCGGCACCTTGAATTCCTCGATCAGTGCCTGGGCCTTGCGCAAGGCCGGCTGGATCTGCGCGGGTTCGAACACCCGCAGCGCCTTGCAACCCAGGCCTTCGGCCACGGCCACATGGTCCACGCCGTAGCCGTTGAGCTCGGGGGCGTTGAGGTTCTCGAAGGCCAACTGCACGCAGTAGTCCATGTCGAAGCCGCGCTGGGCCTGGCGGATCAGCCCCAGGTAGGAGTTGTTCACCACCACGTGGATGTAGGGCAGGTGGAACTGCGCGCCCACGGCCAGTTCTTCGATCATGAACTGGAAGTCGTAGTCGCCCGACAGGGCCACCACCTTGCGCGACGGGTCGGCCTTGACCACGCCCAGCGCCGCCGGAATGGTCCAGCCCAAGGGGCCCGCCTGGCCGCAGTTGATCCAGTGGCGCGGCTTGTACACGTGCAGAAATTGCGCCCCGGCGATCTGGGACAGGCCGATGGTGCTGACGTAGCAGGTGTCCTGCCCGAACACCTGGTTCATTTCTTCATACACGCGCTGGGGCTTGACCGGCACATTGTCGAAGTGGGTCTTGCGCTGCAGGCTGGCCTTGCGCTGCTGGCAGTCGGCGAGCCAGGCGCTGCGGTCCTTGAGGCGGCCGCTGGCTTTCCATTCCCGGGCCACTTCCAGGAAGCGGTCCAGGGCGCTGCCGGCGTCGGAGACGATGCCCAGGTCGGGGGTGAACACGCGGCCGATCTGGGTAGGTTCGATATCCACATGAATAAAGCGCCGGCCCTCGGTGTACACCTCCACCGAACCAGTGTGGCGGTTGGCCCAGCGGTTGCCGATGCCCAGTACCAGGTCGGACTTGAGCAGGGTGGCGTTGCCGTAGCGGTGCGAGGTTTGCAGGCCGACCATGCCGACCATCTGCGGGTGGTCGTCGGGGATGGTGCCCCAGCCCATCAGCGTGGGGATGACCGGGATGCCGGTCAATTCGGCGAACTCCACCAGCTTGGCGCTGGCGTCGGCGTTGATCACACCGCCACCGCTCACCAGCAGCGGGCGCTCGGCCTGGTCGAGCATGGCCAGGGCTTTTTCGATCTGGGTGCGGCTGGCGGCCGGGCGGTGTACCGGCAACGGTTCGTAGGCATCGATATCGAATTCGATCTCGGCCATCTGCACGTCGAACGGCAGGTCGATCAGCACGGGGCCGGGGCGCCCGGAGCGCATTTCGAAGAAGGCTTTCTGGAAGGCATAGGGCACCTGGCCCGGCTCCAGCACGGTGGTCGCCCACTTGGTCACCGGCTTGACGATGCTGGTGATGTCCACGGCCTGGAAGTCTTCCTTGTGCAACCGGGCGCGGGGTGCCTGGCCGGTGATGCACAGAATGGGGATGGAGTCGGCCGAGGCGCTGTACAGGCCGGTGACCATGTCGGTGCCCGCCGGGCCCGACGTGCCGATGCACACTCCGATGTTACCGGCGCGGGTACGGGTGTAGCCCTCGGCCATGTGCGAAGCGCCTTCCACGTGGCGCGCCAGTACATGGTCAATACCGCCGACTTTCTTGAGGGCCGAATACAGCGGGTTGATGGCAGCGCCGGGAATGCCGAAAGCGGTTTCCACACCTTCGCGGCGCATCACCAGAACGGCTGCATCGATTGCTCTCATTTTGCTCATGGTTTTGTGCCTCTTTGTGTTTTGTAATTGTATACAAGTGGCTTTTCGTTCGAGTGTATTCACGGCAGTGGCGTCTGGTCAAACCCTTTTCGCGTTTGCCGAAGAATGGCGTTTACAGGCTTGATTTTCTCAATTGTATACAATTATATTTTTATTTGTGTTCTATTTATCGAGTCGATTTTTCACTGAAGAGGATCTGCCGATGTCTACCCTTACCTTGGCCGCCGCCAACCGCCTCGCCGAACACGCCCTTGCCACGGGCCATGAACTTGATGCTGCACCGCTCACCGTGGCGGTGCTGGACAGTGGTGGGCATTTGATCAGCCTGCAACGCCAGGACGGTGCCAGCCTGCTGCGGCCACACGTGGCCATCGGCAAGGCCTGGGGCGCCATTGCCCTGGGCAAGGGCTCGCGATTGCTGGCCACGGACGCGCAGCAGCGCCCGGCGTTTTTCGCCGCGTTGAACGGGTTGGGGCAGGGTGGGGTAGTGCCAGCGCCGGGTGGCGTGCTGATTCGTGATCAGCAGGGCGTGGTGGTGGGAGCGGTGGGTATCAGCGGCGATGCGTCGGATGTGGATGAGCGGTGTGCGGTGAGTGCCATCGAAGCGTCGGGGTGGGTGGCGGACCCGGGCGTTTGAGCGAGCTTCGTCCGTGTAAGGTCGGACGAAGCTCTGGAAGCAGGCGGCACGGTCTTCAGTCTGGCGCGCACCCTTTGAGCACCATGCGAATGATCGTCTGTGCCGCCGCTTCGTAGTCGCTTTCGTCCAACCGCGCCTTGCCGGTGACCCCGGCGATCTGCCAGTCGAAGTCGGCGTAGGTCTGGGTCGCGGCCCAGATGCTGAACATCAGGTGGTGGGCATCGACATGGGCGATCTGGCCGCGGTCGATCCAGGTCTGGATGCACTCGATGTTGTGCTTGGCCTGGGCATTGAGCTGCTGCACCTGGTCGGGGCTCAGGTGCGGGGCGCCATGCATGATTTCGCTGGCGAAGACTTTCGACGCCGCTGGCACGTCTCGGGAAATGCGGATCTTGGAACGGATGTAACCGCTAAGCACCTCACTGGGGTCGCCGTCAGGGTTGAACGGCGTGGAGGCCGCCAGGATCGGCTCGATGATGCTCTCCAGCACCTCGCGGTAGAGGTTTTCCTTGGACTTGAAGTAGTAGTACACATTGGGCTTGGGCAGCCCGGCCTTGGCCGCGATATCGCTGGTCTTGGTGGCGGCGAAGCCCTTGTCGGCGAACTCTTCGCTGGCCGCGCGCAGGATCAGTTCTTTGTTGCGCTCGCGAATGGTGCTCATAAACCCGATGGTTCCTTGCCTGCTGGGGCGGTGGGGCATGGTAGCACCGTGCTTGCGCGCCGCTCAATGCAAGGCGAGCTGTCCGCTGCCTGAATGAAATCGGGGTTGGCCGGGTGTGTGCAAGGGGCACTGCTAGAATTTTTTGAGCGGAACAGGCTAGTGGCCATTACTCGCGGCCTGTGTTCAACGAGGTGTACTCCGGTGCCCAAGCGCAGACGTGGTCTGGTGATAGCCGTGGTCATTGCCCTGGTGTGGGTGGCCGGTGCCGTGGCCTGGCACCTGCTGGGCCATCGCGCCCCGCCCAAGCCGCCGCCTACGGGGGAGCCGGTGGCAGTGGTGGCGGTGAAACAGCAGGACGTGCCGGTGTACATCGATGCCCTGGGCACCGTGATCCCCACCCGCAGCGTCACGGTAGTGACCCAGGTGGCGGGGCTGCTGACCGACGTACCCTTCAAGGAAGGCCAGCACGTCAGCAAAGGCCAAGTGGTGGCTCGCATCGATGACCGCGCGCTGAAGGCACAGCTGGCCCAGGCCCGGGGTGTGCTGTTGCACGACCAGGCGTTGCTGGCCAACGACCAGCGCGACCTGGTGCGTTTCGGCCAGTTGATCAAGGTCGGCTCGGTGAGCCAGCAGACCCTCGACACCCAGCGTTCGCTGGTCCAGCAACAGCAGGGCACCGTGGCGGCTGACCAGGGCAGCGTGCAGAACCTGGAAGTGCAGGTCAGTTACTGCACGATCTTCTCGCCGGTGGATGGCGTGGTTGGCCTGCGCCTGGTGGACCCCGGCAACTACGTGAACCCCCAGACCAGTACCGGCATCGCCGTGATCACCCAATTGCAGCCAGCCACCGTGGTGTTCGCCGTGCCCGAGGACGACCTGGGTGCCATCGACCGGGCCATGGCGAAAGGGCCGGTGGCGGTACTGGCCTATGACCGCAACAAGCATGACTTGCTGGCCACCGGGGCCTTGCTCGCGTTGGACAACCAGGTGGACACCAGCACCGGCACCGTCAAGGTCAAGGCGCAGTTCACGGCCCCCGGCACCCATCTGTTCCCCAACCAGTTCGTCAACGCCCGCCTGCAGGCCGACCTGCTCAGGCAGGTCGCGGTGGTGCCCACCCAGGCCATCCAGCACGGCAGCCAGGGCGACTTCGTCTTCGTGGCCAATGGCACCAAGGTGGCGTTGCGGGTGATCAGGCTCGGCCCCGCCATGGGTGATGTCACCGCAGTGCTCGACCAGGGCGTCAAGCCCGGCGAGCAGGTGGTCACCGAGGGCGCCGACAAACTCGACAATGGTTCGACGGTCAAGGTCGCCACGCCATGAACATTTCGCGGCCGTTCATCGAGCGGCCGGTAGCCACCGCACTGATCATGGTCGCGGTGCTGCTGGTGGGGCTGCTGGGCTACCACCTGTTGTCCGTATCGGCCTTGCCCGAGGTCGACTACCCCACCATCCAGGCCTTCACCCAGTACCCCGGCGCCAGCCCCGAAGTCATCAGCTCGTCCATCACCGCGCCCCTGGAACGCCAGTTCGGCGAGATGCCGGGGCTCAAGTCCATGAACTCCACCAGTTCCGACGGGGCTTCGGTGATCACCCTGCAATTCGACCTGGCGCTGTCATTGGACGTGGCCGAGCAGGAAGTGCAGGCCGCCATCAATGCCGCCGGTACCTTCCTGCCGGCGAATCTGCCGTACCCACCGGTGTACAGCAAGGTCAACCCGGCCGATGCGCCGGTGCTGACCCTGTCACTGACTTCCGACGTACTGCCCCTGACCCGCATCCAGGACCTGGCCGACACCCGGCTGGCGCAGAAAATCTCGCAGATCACCGGTGTCGGCCTGGTGACCCTCAGCGGCGGCCAGCGACCGGCCGTGCGGGTACAGGCCAATACCTCGGCGCTGAATGCGCTGGGCCTGTCCCTGGACGACCTGCGCACCGCCCTGGGCAATGCCAACGTCAACCAGGCCAAGGGCAACATCGACGGCACTTTTCAGGCGTACTCGATCGGTGCCAACGACCAGTTGCAATCGGCCGACCAGTACCGCGACCTGGTGATTGCCTACAAGAACGGCGCGCCCATTCGGCTGGCGCAGGTCGCCGCGTCCATCCAGGGCCCGGAGAACCCGCGCCAGGCCGCGTGGACCAACAGCACCCCGTCCATCGTGGTGAACATCCAGCGCCAGCCCGGTGCCAACGTGATCCAGGTGGTGGACCGCGTGCAGCGCCTGTTGCCTTCCTTGCGTGCCAGCCTGCCGGCGACCCTCAAGGTGGACGTGCTCACCGACCGCACCCAGACCATCCGGGCCTCGGTCACGGATGTGCAGTTGGAACTGGGCGTGGCCATTGTCCTGGTGGTGATCGTCATCTACGTGTTCCTGCGGGACCTGGCCGCCACCCTGATCCCGGCGCTCACTGTACCGCTGACCCTGATCGGCACCCTGGCGGTGGCCTATGCCCTGGGCTTTTCCCTGAACAACCTGACCCTCATGGCCTTGACCATCGCCATCGGGTTCGTGGTGGACGACGCCATCGTCATGATCGAGAACATCACTCGCTACATCGAGGACGGCGAGGCGCCCTTGCAGGCGGCGTTGAAGGGGGCGGCGCAAATCGGCTTCACCATCATCTCGCTGTCGGTGGCGCTGATCGCGGTAATGATCCCGTTGCTGTTCATGGGCGACGTGGTGGGGCGGCTGTTCCGCGAATTTGCCACCACGGTGGCGGTGACCATCGTCATCTCGGCGCTGATTACCCTGACCCTCACCCCCATGCTCTGCGCGCGTTTGCTGAAGAGCCGGCACCAGGCCCGTCGCGAGGACTTTTTCGATCGCATCAATCACTGGTACGTGCGTGGCCTGGACTGGGTGCTGCTGCATCAGGCGCTGACGCTGATCTCGGTGGTCATCACCGCGCTGCTGACGCTGTGGCTGATCCTGGGCATCCCCAAGGGGTTTTTCCCCGACCAGGACACCGGGTTGATCCAGGGTATTTCCCAGGCCGCGCCCAGCGTTTCCTTCGACCGCATGCAGGCCGAGCAGCAACGGCTGGCCGCGCGCATTCTCAAGGATCCGGCGGTGGCCAGCCTGTCATCCTTCGTGGGGATAGACCAGACCAACCCCACCCTCAACCAGGGCAACCTGCTGATCAACCTCAAACCCCGTGGCGAGCGCGACAGCAGCATGGCGGTGATCCGCCGCCTGGCCGACGCCAACAGCGACGACGCCGGCATGCGCCTGTACCTGCATGGTGTGCAGGACCTGACCCTGGATTCCACCGTGTCCACCACCCGCTACCGCCTGGGTCTGCAGGCCATCGACACCGGCGTGCTGGAGCAGTGGACCACTACCTTGATCGCCGCCATGCGCAAGGACCCGCTGTTTGCCGACGTGCAAAGCCAGGCCTTGCAGTTCGGCAACCAGGTACAGCTGACCTTCGACCGCGCCACGGCTTCGCGCCTGGGTGTCACGCCCCAGGCCATCGATGATGTGCTGTACGATGCCTTCGGCCAGCGCCAGGTGTCGACCATCTATACCCAGCTCAACCAGTACCACGTGGTGCTGGCCAGTGACCGCCAGCCCGGCAACCTCGCCGACCTGCTCACGGGCCTGTACGTGAACACCGCCAGCGGCGGGGTGGCGCCGTTGTCGAGCATGGCCACGCAACAGGTGGTGCGCGTGCCCGTCACCCTCAACCGCCAGGGCCAGTTCCCCTACGCCGATGTGTCATTCAACCTGGCGCCGGGGCAGACCCTGGGCGCGGCGGTCACGCGCTTGGCGCAGATCGAACGGCAGGTCGGCCTGCCCGCCACGGTGCAGGCACAACTGGAAGGCGCGGCGGCGACCTTTCAGTCGTCCCTGGGCAACCAGCTGTTCCTGGTGCTGGCCGCCATCGTCGTGGTGTACCTGATGCTGGGTATCCTGTACGAAAGCTTCGTGCACCCGGTGACCATTCTGTCCACCCTGCTGTCGGCGGCACTGGGGGCCTTGCTGGCGTTGTGGCTGACCGGCACCCAGTTCGACATCATCGGTTTGATCGGCATCGTGCTGCTGATCGGTATCGTCATGAAGAACGGCATCATGATGGTCGACTTCGCGCTGGAACTGCAGCGCAATGAAGGGCTGGACGCCACCGCCGCCATTCGCCAGGCGGCGCAGTTGCGCTTCCGGCCTATTCTGATGACCAGCATGGCCTCGCTGTTTGGTGCGGTGCCACTGGCCCTGGGTACGGGCATTGGTTCGGAGCTGCGCCACCCGCTGGGCATCGCCATCATCGGCGGGCTGCTGCTGAGCCAATTACTGACGCTGTTTTCCACCCCGGTGATCTTCCTGGCCATGAACAGCCTGGAGCGGCGCCTGGGCGGTGGTCGGGCGAGCCCTGAAGCGCCAGCGCCATGAATCTCTCGGCGCCGTTCATCCAGCGCCCCATCGCCACCGTCCTGTTGGCCATGGGCCTGGCGCTGTTCGGTCTGCTGGCGTTCAACCTGCTGCCGGTGGCGCCGTTGCCCGAGGTGGATTTTCCCACCATCAGCGTGCGCGCCAGCCTGCCGGGCGCCGACCCCAGCACCGTCGCCACTTCGGTGGCCACGCCGTTGGAACGCCAGTTCGGGCAGATTTCCGGCATCACCCAGATGACCTCGTCCAGCACCCTGGGGGCCACTCGCATCAACCTGCAGTTCGACCTGAACCGTGACATCGATGGCGCCGCCCGCGACGTGCAGGCGGCCATCAATGCGGCGCGGACCAACCTGCCCAGCGACCTGTCCGGCAACCCCACCTACCGCAAGGTCAACCCGGCCGATTCGCCCATTCTGATCATCAGCATGACCTCGGCCACCGCCACGCCCGGGCAAATGTACGACGTGGCCTCCACCGTGCTGCAACAGCGCCTGTTGCAGACCGCTGGCGTGGGCGACGTGATCGTCGGTGGCGGTGCCTTGCCCGCGGTGCGTGTCGAGCTCAACCCCGACCGCCTCAGCCATTACGGGGTGGGCCTGGAGCAAGTGCGCGGGGTGATCGCCGACGCCAACACCAACCTGCCCAAGGGCACCGTCGCCAGTGGCGGCAACCACTACACCCTGGGTGCCAATGACATGCTCTACCAGGCGGCGGACTACGCCACCCTGGTGGTCAAGCAGAGCAACGGCGACGTGGTGCACGTGGCGGACCTTGGCTATGTACGTGAGGACGTCGAGGACCTGCGCAATTTCGGCCTGTCCAACGGCAAGCCGGCGGTGTTGCTGGTGGTGTTCAAGCAACCGGGTGCCAACGTGCTCGACACGGTGGACGGGGTGAAGGCCTCGTTACCGTTTCTGCAAGGCTCGTTGACCAACGGCATCAAGCTCAACCTGTTCATGGACCGCACTACCACCATCCGCTCCTCGCTGCACGATGTGGAAGTGAGCCTGGTGATCTCGGTGCTGCTGGTCACCCTGGTGACCTTCTGCTTTTTCCGCGACTGGCGCAGCACCCTGGTGCCGGCCATCGCCGTGCCGCTGTCACTGCTGGGCACCTTTGGTGCCATGTACTTTCTGGGCTACAGCCTGAACAACCTGTCGCTGATGGCGCTGACCATTTCCACCGGTTTCGTGGTGGACGACGCCATCGTGGTGGTGGAAAACATCATGCGCCACCTGGAACAGGGCGCCAGCCGCCTGCAAGCGGCGCTGGAGGGCGCCAGTGAAGTGGGCTTCACCGTGCTGACCATTAGCGTGTCGCTGGTGGCGGTGTTCATTCCGTTGCTGTTGATGGGCGGCATCGTCGGCCGGCTGTTTCGCGAGTTCTCCATCACCCTGTCGGTGGCCATCGTCATTTCCATGGTGGTGTCGCTCACCGTCACTCCCAGCCTGTGCGCGGTGCTGCTGCGTGCGCCGAAGGAGCCGGGGCAGGCAGGCGACCACCCGGACTCGCGTTTCCACCGCTTCTATGGGCGCACACTGGGGTGGGTCATCGACCATTCGCTGCTGGCCGGGCTGGTGACCTTGCTGGTGGTAGCGCTGGCAGCCGTGCTTTATGTGCTGATTCCCAAGGGCTTCTTTCCCCAGGAAGACACCGGGCGCCTGCAAGGCTCGATCCTCGCCGCCCAGAGCGTGTCCTATAGTGCCATGAAGCAGAGTTTCGACCGCATCAACGGCACGGTGATGCGCAACCCCAACATCGAGAACGTCGGCGGTTTCGTGGGCGGCAGTGGCGGTGGCAGTGGGGCGATCAACAGCGCGCAACTGTTCATCACCCTCAAGCCGCTGAACCAGCGCACCGCGGGCGCCGACGAGGTGATCGGGCAGATCCGCCGAGCCCTGGGCACCATGCCCGGCACGCGCCTGTATTTGCAGTCGGCCCAGGACATCACCGTGGGCGGCCGCCAGAGCGGTGCCCAGTACCAGTACACCCTGACCGCCGATGACCAGGCCGACCTGGACACCTGGGTGCCAAAGGTCATGGCGGTATTGAAACCTTTGGGGCAGTTGACGGACCTCAACACCGACCAGCAGGACAACAGCCTGCTCGCCAACCTCCACGTGGACCGCGACAGCGCCGCACGGCTGGGGGTGAGCGTGGCGGCCGTGGACCAGACGTTGTACGACGCTTTCGGCCAACGCCAGGTCTCCACCATTTACCGCGCGGCCAACCAGTACCATGTGGTGATGGAGTTGGCCCCGCCTTATTGGCGCGACCCGCTGGCGCTGAAATCCATCTACGTGCCCGTGGGCGCGGTGAGCGCCACCGCGCGTGGAACGGCGCCGAGCATCGCCAGTTCGGCACTGGTGCCCTTGTCGGCGATGGCCAACTACAGCATCGAGCGCACGGCCATCTCCATCAGCCACCAGGGTACTTTTCCGGCGGTGACGCTGTCGTTCAACCTGGCGCCTGGGGTGTCCATCGGCCAGGCCACGGTGCTGGTGGACAACGCCGTGGCGCAATTGCGCATGCCGGCCAGCGTCACCGGCCAGTTCGCCGGTACTGCCCAGGTGTTCCAGGCCTCGGTGGCCAGCGAGCCGCTGCTGATCGTCGCCGCACTGGTGTCGGTGTACATCGTGCTGGGTATTCTGTACGAGAACCTGGTGCACCCGCTGACCATCCTTTCGACCCTGCCGTCAGCCGGGGTAGGGGCATTGATCGCGCTGCTGGTGACCGGCACCGAGCTGTCGATCATCGCCCTGGTAGGGGTGATTCTGCTGATCGGCATCGTCAAGAAGAACGCCATCATCATGATCGACTTCGCCATCACCGAGCGCCGTGACCAGGGGCTGGCGGCCGACGAGGCCATTCGCCGCGCGTGCCTGATCCGCTTCCGGCCGATCATGATGACCACCCTGGCAGCCATTCTCGGCGCCTTGCCGCTGGTGCTCGGCCATGGCTATGGCTCGGAACTGCGCCGGCCGCTGGGCATTTCGATCATCGGCGGCCTGGTGTTCAGCCAGGTGCTGACGCTGTACACCACGCCGGTCATCTACCTGTGGCTCGACCGGGCCTCGGCGCGCCTGCGCCGGCCCGGCAAGGAGGCTTGAATGCGTACCCTGACCGCCATGGCGTTGCTGCTGGCACTGGCCGGCTGCACGGTGGGGCCCGATTACCACCGGCCCGAACAGCCCTTGCCTCAGAGCTTCAAGGAGGGCGCGGCGTTCGAGCGGGCCGCGGCCAACCCCCAGGGGGCCCTGGGCAGCCAGTGGTGGCGCGATTACCACGACGCCACCCTCGACCGCTTGGTTGCGCAGGCGACCACGGCGAACCAGTCGATCATCGCCGCCGAGGCGGCCTATCGTCTGGCCAGGGCGCAGGTGGCCGCCAGCCGCGCGAGCCTGTGGCCGACCCTTGGCGTCGGCGTGTCCGGCACGCGCGGGGAGGGCGATACCGGTTCCTCCGGCGGCCAGGCGGCGGTGGCGGGCGGCGTCAACCAATCGGTCAGCGCCACCCTCACGGCCAGTTGGGAGCCGGACCTGTGGGGCCAGGTGCGCCGCGGCATCGAGTCCAGCAATGCCCTAGCGCAATCGTCCGATGCCTTGCTGGCCGGGGTACGGCTGTCCATCGCCGCCAACGTGGCCACCGACTATTTCGCGGTGCGCCAGCTGGACCTGGATATTCGCCTGTTGCAGCAACAGCAGGCCATCGACCAGCAGTTGCAGACCATGATCCAGGCCGAGTTTACCCAGGGCACCGCCACCAATGACCAATTGCTGGTGGCCCAGGACCAGTTGACCACGGTGGTCGCCGACCTGCAGGGCTCCCAGCGTTCGCGTGAACAATACGAGCACGCCCTGGCGGTATTGGTGGGGCAGGCGCCGGCACAGTTCACCCTGGCACCTCAGGCCGACTATACCTTCGCCGTGTTGCGCCCACCGCTGACGCTACCGTCGGGCCTGCTGCAACGGCGCCCCGATGTGGTGTCCGCCGAACGGACCGCGGCGGCGGCCAACGCGCGTATCGGCGTGGCCGAGGCGGCGTTTTACCCCAACCTGACCTTGAGCGCCGAGGGCGGCTACCGGGGCAGCGCACTGGGTGGCCTGTTTTCGCTGCCCAACCGTGTGTGGCTGCTAGGCCCGGCGTTGGCCGAGACCATTTTCGATGGCGGCGCCCGGCGCGCGGCGGTCACTGAAGCCCAGGCCACGTACGATCAGGATGCGGCCAATTATCGCAGCGCGGTGCTCACGGCGCTGCAGAACGTGGAGGACAACCTTTCGGCCCTCAACCACCTGCAAAGCCAGGCCCAGGCCTATGAGCAGATCTTTCTGCGCAACCAGCAACTGTTCGGCAGCCAGCAGGCCCAGCAGCAGGCGGGTACGGTGAGCACTCAGAACGTACTGACCCAGCAATTGGTGCTGTTGCAGGCCGAGCAGAACCTGCGCGACACCCAGGGCCAGCTCAGCCAGGGCAGCGTGGCGTTGATCCAGAGCCTGGGTGGTGGCTGGCAGGGCGGTGGGCAGTAACACGCTGACACGGTATGCTCCCACCCATTGAACATGAACGATGGGAACGATTCTTATGGCAGGAAGCAGTCTGCTGGTGTTGCTGGACGACATCGCCGCGGTGCTCGACGACGTCTCGGTAATGACCAAGGTCGCGGCCAAACAGACCACCGGGGTGCTGGGCGACGACCTGGCGCTCAACGCCCAGCAGGTTTCCGGTGTGCGCGCCGAGCGGGAACTGCCGGTGGTATGGGCGGTGGCCAAGGGCTCGTTGCGCAACAAGGTGATCCTGGTGCCAGCCGCCCTCGCCATCAGCGCCTTCGCCCCGTGGGCGGTGACACCCTTGCTGATGGTAGGCGGTGCGTACCTGTGCTTTGAAGGCTTCGAGAAGCTGGCGCATTCCTTTTTGCACCGCAAGCAGGAAGGTGATGCCGAGCACGCGGCTCTGAGCGCGGCGGCGGCCGACCCCGCCGTGGACCTGGTGGCCTACGAGAAGGACAAGATCAAGGGCGCGGTGCGCACGGATTTCATTCTCTCGGCGGAAATCATTGCCATCACCCTGGGTATCGTCGCTGATTCGCCGCTGATGCAGCAGGTGGTGGTGATGAGCATCATTGCCCTGGTGATGACCGTGGGTGTTTACGGGCTGGTGGGCGGCATCGTCAAGCTCGACGACCTGGGCCTGTGGATGACCCAGCGCAAAGGTGGCCTGACCCGCGCCGTGGGTGGCGGCATCCTGCGGGCGGCGCCGTACATGATGAAGACCCTGTCGGTGGTTGGCACGGCGGCGATGTTCCTGGTGGGTGGCGGCATTCTGGTGCACGGCATCGCACCGCTTCATCACTGGGTAGAAAGCGTCGGCGGCAGCGTGACCATGGCCCTGCTCAACGGCGTGCTGGGCGTCGCGGCGGGTGCCGTGGTGCTGGCGGTGGTGTCGGTGGCCGGCAAACTCTGGAGCCGCATGCGCGGCTGATCAGTGCCGCCAAGGCCTTTTGGCCGCAACTGACCTGTGTGGGCGCTCATCCTGCGGTGTGCCCTGTACTGCGCGGCGGCTGTGACGCGCGATCAGGCACACCTGCGTTCAGAGGGTCAATTCCGACCCCAGTACCATCCCCAATGCATTGCGTGCATCGTCCAGCTGCACCAGTGTGGCCTGGCGCGCCGCCAGGGCGTCGCGGTTTTCGATGGCCGTGAGGATGGCCTTGTGCCGGGGCATCGCCAGCTCATGGAGGTTCGGCCGCTGGTTGGAATGCTTCAGTGCCTCGCGCAGGGCCAGCGCCAGCATGTTGCACAGGTGGGCCAGCAGGTCGTTGTGGGTGGCCTCGGCAATGCGGCTGTGGAAGTCCAGGTCAGGCTGTAGCAGTGCTTCGGGTGTCGGCGCGGCCTCCATGCGTTCATAGGCTTCACCGATGGCCTGGAGGTCCTCGACCGTCGCATGCTGCGCCGCCAGCGCCGCGGCTGCGGGTTCGATGATCGCCCTGACACTGGTCAGCAGCGCGAAAAACTCGTTCTGCGGGCTGCTCTGCATCAGCCAGTGCAGCACGTCCGGGTCCAGCAGGTGCCAGTCGCGGCGGCCTTTGACCACCGTGCCCACCCGCGGCTTGGAATACACCAGCCCCTTGGCCACCAGCACCCGTGTCGCTTCGCGCAGCACTGGCCGGCTCACCGCGTACTCCTCGCACAGCAGCGCCTCGGCGGGCAGCTTGTCATCGGGCTTCAGACGCCCGGAAACGATCTGCATGCCGATTTCCTGGACGATGCGCGCATGCATGCTTTTGCGGTCGGAGGGTTTGCGATAGTCCATGGGGCGGGAGCGAGTCCTGAACGATAATGACGGCGATCATAGCATTGCTTGGCAATGTCTCCCCACACGGGTGTGGCTTGCTTCAACCCGAAAGGCCCGGGCCAGTGGCAACGGCCATCAGGGCGTGGCGGCCTGGGTGTAGCGGCGCACCAGGTCATCGATCTCGCCGGACATCTTCATGCGCAGCAGGGTGCGCAAGATGCGTTGTACCGGTACCGCCGGGTCGTTGCGCACATAGCACCCCAACCCTTGTTCTTCGACAAAGGCCACCGGGCGCAGTCGCTGGTCCGCGGGCAGCAGGTGGTTGAACCAGTCCAGCGACAGTTTGTTGGCCACGGCATAGCGATAGCGCCCCGCTTGCAGTTTATGCAGTACCTGGTCCTGGCCGCGGGCATCGTCGCGGCTCAGTTGGCCGCTGGCGAACCGCGCCTGCAGGGCGTCATAGGTGTAGCCCAGCACGGTGCCTATGGGTTGCGGGGCCAGGCCGGCAAGGTTCACGCTGGCGTCGTCCCCAGGCCGGGCCACCAGGTAGTCGCGCTGGGTGATCAGCGGCAGGCTCCAGATATAGTCACCGCTGAGGCCTGGCAGCCACGACTGGGCGGCGTAGCAGCGCACGTCGACGTCGCCGCGTTCCATGGCGGCCTGCAGGCGCAGGCGGGCGATGACATGAAACTCGGCGGGTGAGCCCACCTGGCGGGCAAGGCTGCGCATCAGGTCGTAGAGAATGCCCTGGACGGGTTGGTTGTCCTCCACCTTGACCAGTGGCATGGCCCAGCTCTCGGCGATGGAAAACCGCAAGGGGGCTTGGGCCCCCAGGCATTGGCCGGCCACCAGGACCAGCGCGGTCAGGGTCAGGCGCATCGGCTGCTCCGTGCCATGAATGGACATGCAAGCCAAAGCGTAGCCACTATCTGCCGGCCCAAGATGAAAATGCCAGCATTACCGGACACTTCCTGCCCTCTGGTGGGAATAGTCTGATGGTTTGGGTTGCCTGTGCTCTTTATAGTCGTTGGTCTCACTGCCTGGACGCGGACGGTTCCCATGTTTGACTTGAGCGAATACCTGCACGATTTCACCCTGCCAGCCTGGCAACCCTGGGCGGGCATGAGCCCCTGGGCGCTGGTGGCCGACGCCCCTGGCCTGGTGGCCGCATGGCTGGCCGGGGTTTCACCCGACCAATACCGCATCGCCGATGGCCAGGCCATTCACCGCTCGGCCACGGTCGAGCCCGGCGCGTTGCTGAAGGGGCCGCTGGTGGTCGGGCCGGGGTGTTTCATTGCCGCCGGCGCCTTGTTGCGCGGTGGCTGCTGGTTGGGCGAGGGTTGCATCATCGGGCCCGGGGCGGAACTGAAGACGTCCTTCCTCTTCGCCGGCAGCAAGCTGGCGCATTTCAATTTCGTCGGTGACTCGGTGCTGGGCCGCGACGTGAACCTGGAGGCGGGCAGTATCGTCTGCAACTACCGCAACGAGCGGGCCGACAAGCAGGTGCGGGTGAGGTTGGGCGGGGTGCTGACCGCCACCGGCAGTGACAAGTTCGGCGCGCTGATCGGCGACGGTTCGCGCCTGGGCGCCAACGCGGTACTGGCCCCGGGGGCCCTGCTGGCGGCTGGAACCGTGATCGGCCGGGCGGCGCTGTATGATGCCGAGGCGCTGTAACACAAGTTAGGCAAGCCATTGGATGCTTTTTTGCCCCTGCTCCGCTACGATTAGCGGTCTTTGGCATTCTAGTTGCGACGGTTTTCGATGAGTTATCAGGTTCTTGCACGTAAATGGCGTCCGCGCTCCTTCCGCGAAATGGTTGGCCAGACCCATGTGCTCAAGGCTCTGATCAACGCGCTGGACAACCAGCGGTTGCACCATGCCTACCTGTTTACCGGTACCCGCGGGGTAGGCAAGACCACCATCGCCCGTATCATCGCCAAGTGCGTGAACTGCGAGACCGGCATTACCTCCACCCCCTGCGGCGAGTGCTCGGTGTGCCGGGAGATCGACGAGGGGCGCTTCGTCGACCTGATCGAGATCGACGCCGCCAGCCGCACCAAGGTCGAAGACACCCGCGAACTGCTCGACAACGTGCAGTACGCACCAAGCCGCGGGCGCTTCAAGGTCTACCTGATCGACGAAGTGCACATGCTCTCCAGCCACTCGTTCAACGCCCTGCTCAAGACGCTGGAAGAGCCGCCGCCCTACGTCAAGTTCATCCTGGCGACCACCGACCCGCAGAAGCTGCCGGCAACCATTCTGTCGCGTTGCCTGCAGTTCTCGTTGAAGAACATGACCCCCGAGCGCGTGGTGGAGCACCTGAGCCATGTGCTGGGTGCCGAGAACGTGCCGTACGAAGACGACGCCCTGTGGCTGCTGGGGCGCGCCGCCGATGGCTCCATGCGCGACGCCATGAGCCTCACCGACCAGGCCATCGCCTTCGGTGAAGGCAAGGTCCTGGCCGCTGACGTGCGTGCCATGCTTGGCACCCTGGACCACGGCCAGGTGTACGGCGTGCTGCAGGCGTTGCTCGAAGGTGACGCTCGTGCCCTCCTGGAAGCCGTGCGCCATTTGGCCGAACAGGGCCCGGACTGGAACGGCGTGCTGTCGGAAATGCTCAATGTGCTGCACCGCGTGGCGGTGGCCCAGGCCCTGCCGGACGCCGTCGACAACGGCCATGGCGACCGCGACCGCGTGCTGGCGGTGGCCCAGGCGCTGCCCGCCGAAGACGTGCAATTCTATTACCAGATGGGCCTGATCGGCCGCCGCGACCTGCCACTGGCACCGGACCCGCGCAGCGGTTTCGAGATGGTGCTGCTGCGCATGCTGGCGTTCCGCCCAGCGGATACCGGCGATGCACCAAGGCCGGTGTTAAAGCCGGTGGGGACCAGCCAAGCCACGGCTGAGTCCCCGCAAGCCCCGGCTACCGCTACTGCCCCGGTGGCCATTGCCGCACCTGCGCCGGTACCGGTCGTTGCGCCAGCACCTGCCCCTGCCCCTGCACCTGCGCCGAAGCCGCCCGAGGCGGTGCCTGCGCCAGCCCCCGAGCCAACGCCGGTGGTCGAAGAGGTCGACCTGCCCTGGAACGAGCCCAAGGCGATCGAGCCGTCGCCGGCGCCGGCCGTCGAGCCCGATCCGCTGCCCGTGCCGACGGAAGAGCCGGTGCTGGACGTGGTGGCTGAACAGCCGGCCCTGACGCCGATGCCGACACCGGTGCCGGCCAGCGTGGTACCGGCGGCGCCGGAGGTCGATTTGCCGCCTGTGGAGTATGTGCCTGCCGGCATGGACCGGGACGACGAGCCGCCGCTGGATGAAGATTATTACGAGCCGGACATCGACAGCGCCTCCTACAGCTACCTGGACGACCTGGCCAGCGAAAGCGTGCCGGAGCCGACGCCGGAACCGGAGCCGCTGCCGGCCTCGATGCCGGCCACGGGCCTGGCCCTGCAATGGCTGGAACTGTTCTCGAAACTGCCGATTTCCGGCATGACTGGCAGCATTGCCGCCAACTGCAGCCTGATCGCCGTGGACGGCGACCACTGGTTGCTGCACCTGGACCCGGCGCACAGCGCGCTGTTCAACAGCACCCAGCAGCGGCGCCTGAATGACGCGCTGAACCAGTACCACGGGCGCACCCTGACGCTGACCATCGAGCTGATCCGCCCGGAACAGGAAACCCCGGCCCAGGCCGCCGCCCGTCGGCGTGCCGAGCGCCAGGGTGAGGCGGAGGCGTCGATCCACAGCGATCCGTTCATCCAGCAGATGATTCGGCAGTTCGGCGCGGTGGTGCGTGAGGATACTATTGAACCTGTCGAGGCGTTGGTCAGCCAAAGCCAGTAACCCGTTAACCACGTGCGGTACGTTGCCTCGGCGCGTACGGCACGGCAAACCAAACAACCGATGAGGTGATCCCCATGATGAAAGGTGGCATGGCCGGCCTGATGAAGCAGGCCCAGCAGATGCAGGAAAAAATGGCCAAGATGCAGGAAGAACTGGCCAACGCCGAAGTGACCGGCCAATCCGGTGCTGGCCTGGTGAGCGTGGTGATGACCGGTCGCCACGACGTCAAGCGCATCAGCCTGGATGACAGCCTGATGCAGGAAGACAAGGAAGTGCTGGAAGACCTGATCGCCGCCGCCGTCAACGACGCCGTGCGCAAGATCGAAGCTGCCAGCCAGGACAAGATGGGCGGCATGACCGCCGGCATGCAACTGCCGCCGGGCTTCAAGATGCCGTTCTAAGGCGCGTTGCGCTGCACCCCGATGCCAGGCTCATGCCTGGCATCGTCGTTTCTGCCCTTGCTGTTGACCAGGCATGCCCATGTGGCTCGGCCGCAAAAGGTTGAACGCCTTCAACCCCGTCACGGTCTGGTCTAGAGTGTTGTCCTAACCAAGGAGCCCCCCATGTCCCAGGACCTGATCCTCAACCAGCGCTTCGTGCTGGCCTCGCGCCCCAAGGGCGCGCCTACCCCCGAGAACTTCCGCCTGGAGCGCCAGGCCCTGCCTGAGTTGGAAGACGGCCAGGTGCTGCTGCGCACGCTGTACCTGTCCTTGGACCCCTACATGCGTGGGCGCATGAGCGATGCACCGTCCTACGCCGCCCCCGTGGAGATTGGCGAAGTGATGACCGGCGGCGCGGTCAGTGTGGTCGAGCAGTCGCGCCATCCCAGATTCCAACCCGGCGACCAGGTGGTCGGCAGCACTGGCTGGCAGACCCACAGCATCGCCAAGGGCGATGACCTGGTGGTACTGCCTGCCGGCATTCCTTCGCCGTCACTGGCGTTGGGCGTGTTGGGCATGCCCGGCATGACCGCCTACATGGGCCTGATGCACATTGGCCAACCACAGGCTGGCGAAACCCTGGTGGTGGCGGCGGCGTCCGGCGCCGTGGGGTCGGTGGTCGGCCAGGTGGCCAAGCTCAAGGGCCTGAAAGTGGTGGGCGTGGCCGGCGGTGCCGACAAGTGCCGCTATGTAGTGGAAGAGTTGGGCTTCGATGCCTGCGTTGACCACAAGTCGCCGACCTTTGCCCAGGACTTGGCTGCGGCCTGTGACCAGGGCATCGACGTGTATTTCGAAAACGTCGGCGGTGCGGTGTTCGAAGCGGTGATGCCACTGCTCAACCCCCGCGCGCGCATTCCGGTGTGTGGCCTGATCGCTGCCTACAACGCCACCGAATTGCCCGAGGGGCCGGACCGCCTGTCGCTGTTGCCACGCTTGTTGCTGACCAAGCGTATCCGCATGCAAGGCTTCATCGTGTTCGACGATTTCGGCGACCGGCATGCCGAATTCCTGGCCGCCATGGTGCCATGGGTACGCGACGGCAAGGTGCGCTACCGCGAGCACGTGGTGGATGGGCTGGAGGCGGCGCCCGAAGCGTTCATCGGCCTGCTGCAGGGGCACAATTTCGGCAAGCTGGTGGTCAAGGTTTCAGACGCGTGAGCATTTGACGCCACCCTGGGGCGCGGGTATAAACCGCGTCTCGTTGTTTTTTGCCAGGCATTGACCCCATGAGTTTCAGCCCTTTGATCCGCCAACTGATCGACGCCCTGCGCATTTTGCCAGGCGTGGGTCAGAAAACCGCCCAGCGCATGGCGCTGCAATTGCTGGAGCGCGATCGCAGTGGCGGCACCCGGCTGGCCCAGGCCCTGAGCCAGGCCATGGAGGGTGTGGGCCACTGTCGCCAGTGCCGCACCTTGACCGAAGAAGAGCTGTGCCCGCAATGTGCCGACCATCGCCGTGACGACAGCCTGCTGTGCGTGGTGGAAGGGCCGATGGACGTTTACGCGGTGGAGCAGACCGGTTATCGCGGCCGTTACTTCGTGCTCAAGGGCCACCTGTCGCCTTTGGACGGGCTGGGGCCAGAGGCCATCGGCATTCCGCAATTGATGGCGCGTATCGAAGAGCAGGGCAGCTTCACTGAAGTGATCCTGGCCACCAACCCCACCGTGGAAGGCGAGGCAACGGCTCATTACATCGCGCAGTTGCTGACCAGCAAGGGCTTGACCGCCTCGCGCATTGCCCACGGCGTGCCGTTGGGCGGCGAACTGGAAATGGTCGATGGCGGCACCCTGGCGCATTCCTTCGCAGGCCGCAAGCCCATCTCGCTTTAATCGCGCAAACGTGACCTTGCAGCTGCGGCCTTGCGGCCGCCGCTGCGGGCACATCGCCTTCAGGGCTACATGTCGGTCAGGGCGAAGTTGGTCAGGCAGAAGGTCGGGATGCCCATGTCTTCCAGGCGCTGGGAACCCAGCAACTCCGGCAGGTCGATGATGGCGCTGGCTTCGTGCACCCGCGCGCCCATGCGGCGCACCAGGTTGGCGGCGGCGATCAGGGTGCCGCCGGTGGCGATCAGGTCGTCGAACAGAATCACCGAGTCGCCTTCGCACAGGCTGTCGGCGTGCACTTCCAGGAACGCCTCGCCGTACTCGGTCTTGTAACCTTCGGCCAACACGTCGGCCGGCAGCTTGCCTTGCTTGCGGAACAGAATGAGCGGCTTGTTCAGTTCATGGGCCACGATGGAGCCGATCAGGAAGCCGCGCGCGTCCATGGCGCCGATGTGGCTGAAGTCGGCGTCGATGTAACGGTGCACGAAGCTGTCGATCACTATGCGCAGGGCCTTGGGCGACTGGAACAGCGGGGTGATGTCACGGAAGATGACACCCGGTTTGGGGAAGTCCACGACGGGGCGGATCAGGGATTTGAAGCTAAAGGTGTCGATAACCATCGTGGCGAGGTCCTGGCAGGCAAAATATGCCCGCCAGTATACCTGTTCGATCGGTCAGGTCGTAGTCAGGCTTCCAGCGTGCCGCCGGCCAGGGCGCACAGTTGGATAGGGTCCAGGATATGGATTTCCTTGCCTTCGGCGGCCAGCAGTTCGCTTTGCTGGAAGCGGGTGAACACCCGCGACACCGTCTCCACCGCCAGCCCCAGGTAGTTGCCGATCTCGTTGCGCGACATGCTCAGGCGGAACTGGTTGGCCGAGAAACCCCGGGCACGGAAACGCGCCGACAGGTTGACCAGGAACGTGGCGATCCGTTCGTCGGCTGACTTCTTCGACAGCAACAGCATCATCTGCTGGTCATCACGAATTTCCCGGCTCATCACCCGCATGAGCTGGCGGCGCAGCTGCGGCAATTGCACGCTCAACTCGTCCAGGCGCTCGAACGGAATCTCGCACACCGAGGTGGTTTCCTGCGCCTGGGCCGAGACCGGGTAGGCCTCGGCGTCCATGCCCGACAGGCCCACCAGTTCGCTGGGCAGGTGGAAGCCGGTGATCTGTTCTTCGCCACCGTCGCTGAGGCTGAAGGTTTTCAGCGCACCAGAGCGCACGGCGTAGACGGAGCCGAAGCGGTCCCCCTGGCGGAACAGGAACTCGCCTTTCTTCAGCGGGCGGCCGCGCTTGACGATTTCGTCCAACGCGTCCATGTCTTCGAGGTTCAACGACAGGGGCAGGCACAGGGGTGCCAGGCTGCAATCCTTGCAGTGGGCCTGAGTGACAGTGCGCAGTTTGACTGGCTCGGACATCGGTACAAATCCTTTGGTGAAACACACAATGACTGTAAGGGTACCCCTTTGATACGGATCAAACCAGCCGCGCTTTAGTCGCACCCAAAGGCTCAAGTAATTTATTTCAATGTCGATACAAAGAGAACCAGGCCCTCTGCACGGAGCACCGCGATGCTGACTTTCGACCCCCTTGGCACCCGCACGAGTGCTCAATGGCAGATTCATGACAATACGACGGAGCCCGCGTCCAGCAATGATGGCACGGGGCCTGTAGCCAGTGCAGCCGTTCACGTGACCCTGTCTGGGGCCGGGCTGACCAGGGCGGCGGCGGAAAGTAACAATCAGGACATAGAAGACAGCGGCCTGCCGGACGGTGTTCAGCAGGCGCTGAAGATGATCCGCGCGCTGAAGAAGCAACTGGAAGAGAAGCGTGCCGAGTTGCAGGCGGTGATGAACGACCAGCACCTGGACCCCCAGCAACGCCAGGCCCGCGTGGCTGCGTTGCAGAACGCCATTGCCGGCTTGAATGCCGCGCTGGTCAGTGCCAACGTCAGCCTGGCCAAGGCCATGAAAGACCTCGACCTGTCACCTGAACAGGTGCTCAAGGCCGGTACGCTGGCGACCAGGTAATACTCAGATCACGCGGGAGAAGCGCTGGCGGTGCTGCTCGCCCAGGTGCACATCAAACAGCATGCAAACCCCGCGTACCAGCAGCCTGCCCACCGGCAGCACGCGCAGGCCGTGGGCGTCCAGGCTGATCAGGCCGTCATCGGCCATGGCCTGCAACGGCGGCCAGACCTGCGCGAAGTAACCGGCAAAATCGATATTGAAGCGCTGCTCGATAGTGGCGAAGTCCAACTCGAAATGGCAGATCAGCTGCTGGATCACTGCCCGCCGCACACGGTCATCGGCGTCGCACACCAGGCCTCGCGCCGTGGCCAGTTGCGCGTCCGCCAAGGCGTTCTGGTACTCGTTGAGGTCGCTGCTGTTCTGGCAGTACAGGTCGCCCACCTGGCTGATCGCGGACACCCCCAGGCCAATCAGGTCGCAATGCCCGTGGGTGGTATACCCCTGGAAGTTGCGCTGCAGTTCACCCTCTTCCTGGGCGATGGCCAGTTCGTCATCGGGCAGGGCGAAGTGGTCCATGCCGATGTAGCGGTAACCGGCGCGGGTCAGTTGCTCGATCGTGGTCTTGAGCATCTGCAGCTTCACCCCTGGCGGCGGCAGTTGCACGTGGTCGATGCGCCGCTGGGGCAAGAAACGTTCGGGCAGGTGGGCGTAGTTGAAAACGGACAGGCGGTCGGGCTGCAACTGGATAACCTCGTCCACCGTGCGCGCGAAGCTGTCGACGCTCTGGCGAGGCAGCCCGTAGATCAGGTCCAGGTTCACCGAGCGAAATTGCAGCGTGCGTGCGGCCTCGATGATGGCGCGGGTTTCTTCCAGGCTTTGCAGGCGGTTGATGGCCCGCTGCACCTGGGGGTCGAAATCCTGCACGCCGATGCTCACCCGGTTGAAGCCCAGCTCGCGCAACAGCCCCATGGTCGACCAGTCGGCCTCGCGTGGGTCGATCTCGATACCGTAGTCACCACTGTCGTCCAGGCGCAGGTTGAAATGGCTGCGCAGGCTGGCCATCAATTGGCGCAGCTCGTCATGGCTGAGGAAGGTGGGCGTGCCGCCCCCCAGGTGCAGTTGCTCGACGCTCTGGCGCGGGTCCAGATGGCAGGCGAGCAACTGGATTTCCTGCTCCAGGCGCTGCAGGTACACCTGGCTGCGGCCGCGGTCCTTGGTGATGACCTTGTTGCAGGCGCAGTAGTAACAGATGTTGGCGCAGAACGGCACGTGCACGTACAGCGACAGGGGGCGCATGGCTTTGCGGCTGTCGCGCAGGGCGTGCAGCAGGTCGAAGGAACCTACCTGGTTGTTGAACTGGACAGCGGTTGGGTAGGAGGTATAGCGCGGGCCGGACTGATCGTGGCGGCGGATCAGGTCATCGTCCCAGGCAAGGGTATCGAGCATGCGGGTTTCCCCCGGTTGGCGTGCGTGTTTGCCAGTCTAGGGACGCGCGTGCCAAGGGGTATTGATGTGCATCAACGGTGCTTTCAGTGGCCCATCAGCCAGTGCTGGTGGGGGCCGGGCAGGGTCCACAGGCCGAACAGCACCACCAGCATGCCGCCCGCCGCGCGCACGCCACGGCGCCGTAACAACTGCCGCGTGCGCTCCGCTGCCAGGCCCGTGGCCAGCAGTATCGGCCAGGTGCCCAGGCCGAAGGCCAGCATCAGCAGTGCGCTATGGGCCGCGTTGCCCTGGCTGGCGGCCCACAGCAAGGTGCTGTAGACCAGGCCGCAGGGCAGCCAGCCCCAGAGCGCGCCCAGCAGTATCGCGCGAGGCACGCTGCGCACCGGCAACAGGCGGTTGGCCAGCGGTTGCACCCGGCGCCACAGGCCGCGGCCGGCGCGTTCAATGTAGGTGAGGCCGCTCCACCAGCCGCCCAGGTAAAGGCCCATGGCGATCAGCAGCAAAGCCGCCGCCACGCGCAAGGCGGTGACCGCCGGGCTGTTGGCCAGTGCCCAGCCGGCCACGCCCAGCAGCAGGCCGGCGACGGCGTAGCTGAGGATGCGGCCCAGGTTGTAACCCAGCAGCAGGCGCAATCGGCGGCCCCGCTGCTCGGCGGGAATGGCCAGGGTCAAGGCCCCCATCAGGCCGCCGCACATGCCCAGGCAGTGGCCGCCACCCAGCAGGCCCAGCACCAGCGCCGAGGCCAGTTGCGGGAGCAGTTCAAGCATCGGGCGGGGCCTTGTCTGCGGTGGGGGGCTGTTTCACGGCGGCCTGGTGCATAGGGTCCTGATCATCGAACAGGATGCTGTGGGCCGGGCTGTCGAGGTCATCGTACTGGCCACTGTCCACGGCCCAGAAGAACACGTAGAGGGCGATGGCGACGATGACCAGGGCGGCGGGGATCATGATATAGAGCGCGGGCATGCTGGCTCCGGTTCGACGGCGGCAAGGGGGAGGGGCGCCAGGCGCTGCCTGGGGGTTGCCCGGGCCAGGCGCAGGGCATTGAGCACCACGGTCAGGGAGCTGACCGACATGCCCACCGCAGCCCACACCGGGGTCACCCAGCCAGCGGCGGCAAAGGGCAGCATCAGGCCATTGTACAACGCCGCCCAGGCCAGGTTCTGCATGATCACGCGGCGAGTGCGGCGGGCCAGCGCCATGGCCTGAACCAGGGTGCCCAGGCGGTTGTTCAACAGCACCGCGTCGGCACTGGTCTTGGCAAGGTCGGTGGCGCTGCCCATGGCCACGCTGATGTCGGCGGCGGCGAGCAAAGGCACGTCGTTGACGCCATCGCCCACAACAAGCACCGTGCGGCCTTCATGGCGCAGGCGTTGCAGTTCAGCCAGCTTGGCCTCGGGTGCCAGGCTGCCGCGGGCGTGGTCGATGCCCAACTCGTCAGCCACTTGCTGAACCATGGGCGAGCTGTCGCCGGACAGCAGCACGGTCTGCCAGCCCTGCCCCCGGCAGGCATCCAGCAAAGCCCGGGCGTCGTCGCGCAGGCGGTCGTCCAGGCCGAACCAGGCCAGCGCCTGGTGTGGGTCGGCGAGCAGCAGCCATTGGCCGCGCGGGTCGGGTACCGGTGGCAGCGGTATACCTGCCAGCGCGCACGCCCACGCCGGGTTGCCGATGCGCAGGCGCTGGCCGTCGACCACGCCTTCCAGGCCTTGGCCTGGATGGCTGATGACCTGTTCGGCCGTGTACTGGGCAATACCGAAGGCGCGTGCGATAGGGTGCTCAGAGTGGCTTTCCAGCGCGGCCGCCAGGACCAGGCAGTGATCACTGTCGCGATGGGCCAAGGGATTAATGCTGTGCAGCTGCAGGCGGCCTTCGGTCAGCGTGCCGGTCTTGTCGAAGATTACCGTGTTGACCTGGTTCAGTCCTTCCAGCACATGGCCGCGGGTCAGCAGCAGGCCCAGGCGGTGCAGGCTCCCGGTGGCCGTGGCCAGTGCGGTGGGCGTGGCCAGCGACAGGGCGCAGGGGCAGTTGGCGACCAGCATGGCCAGCACCACCCAAAAGGCTCGGTCCGGGTCCAGGTGCCACCACCACAGGCCGACCAGCACCGCGCAGGCTAGGGAAAACAGCAGGAACCACTGGGCGGCACGGTCGGCCAATTGCGCCAGGCGCGGTTTTTCGGCCTGGGCCCGTTCCAGCAGGCGCACGATGGTGGACAGGCGCGTGTCCTGGCCCAGGGCGCTGACCCGCACGGTCAGGCTACTGTCGACGTTGAGGGAGCCGGCGGTGACGTGCTGGCCCGCCTGGCGTGGCTGGGGCAAGTATTCGCCTGTCAGCAGTGACTCGTCGACACTGGATTGCCCCTGCACGATCAGGCCGTCGGCAGGCACCAGGGCGCCGGGCAATACCTGTACCTGGTCGCCCAATGCCAGTTCGCTGAGCAGGATGCGTTCGCCGATACCCCGGGCGTTCAGCCGCAGGCAGGAGGGGGGCAGCAGGTTGACCAACTGCGCGGTGGCGGCGGCGGTGCGTTCACGGGCGCGGCGTTCCAGGTAGCGGCCGCTCAGCAGGAACAGGGCGAACATGCCCACGGCGTCGAAATACAGGTCGCCGTTGCCGCTGATGGCGGTCCAGATACCGGCGGTGTAGGCGCCACCGATCGCCAGTGAGACCGAGACGTCCATGGTCAGGTGGCGGGTACGCAGGTCGCGGGCCGCGCCACGAAAGAACGGCGCGCAGCTGTAGAAGACGATGGGTGTGGTCAGGAACATCGCCACCCAGCGCAGAATGACGTGCAGTTCCGGGCTGAGGTCGAGGTTGAAGGTAGGCCAGGTGGCCATGGTCGCCATCATTGCCTGGAACCATAGCAGCCCGGCCACGCCTAGCTGACGTAGTGCCCGCCGGTTGTCGGCGGCCAGCTGTTCGGCGGCGCGGTCGGCCTGCCAGGGGTGCGCGGCATAACCAATGTGGCGCAGTTCGCCGAGCAGCGCGCTGAGGGCACGCTGGCCGGGGTGCCATTGCACGAACAGGCGGTGGTTGGACAGGTTCAGGCGGGCCTCGACTACCCCGGGCAGGGCGCGCAGGTGCTTTTCGATCAACCAGCCGCAGGCGGCACAGGTGATGCCTTCGACCATCAGGGTCGCGTCGCGCAGTTCGCCCTGGCCATGCACGAAGCGTTGCTGGACATCGTCGCGGTCGTACAGCGCCAGTTCGTCGGGCAGTTGCCGGGGCAGGGCCTGGGGGTTGGCCGACGCCTGGTCACGGTGCTGGTAATAACCTTGCAGGCCGCCAGCGACAATGGCTTCGGCCACGGCCTGGCAACCCGGGCAGCAGAACGCGCGGGGCTGGCCGAGCACCGTGGCGGTAAAGCGCTGGCTCGCGGGAACGGGCAGGGCGCAGTGGTAACAGGTGGCAGGTGTGTTCATAGGGTTCACAGCGGGTCGCCGCTTGGCTTGCATCTCAGCGACGCAGGTCTTCGGCGCCTTGCAGCGGTTCATCGCCGAGCACCAGGGGTTTGTCGGGCGCCACCTGTTCTTCCTCGAACAAGCGCCAGGTCTGGCCATCCTGCACGCCCAGCAGCTCCACGAAACGTCGGCCATGGACGTTGTCTACCACATGGCCTACATAGCGGCCGCCACCGGCGGTGTTGAGGTCGATGCGCCGGTCTTTCTCGGGCTGGGTGGGGGAGATCAGGTTCAGGGTCAGTTGCGTAGGCTGGCTGCGCCCGCTCAGCTGCACGTCGACCTCGCCGGTGAGGCTGTCCAGGCTGACTTCAGCGCGCTGTTGCAGGTCCTGGGCCAGGCGTTCGCGGTCAAGGGAACGGTTGATGCCCTTGCCGGCCTCGTAGTAGTTGTCATTCACCAGGTTGTCGGGGTGGCGCACGGCGATGGTCACCATCGACAGGGTCAGGGCCACCGAGCACAGCAGCATGCCGATCAGAATCCAGGGCCAGAGGTGTTTGTACCAAGGGGTAGCGGCGTTGGCCGTGGCGTTGAACATGGGGTTCCTTAGCGTACTTGGGGGCCGATGAAACGGCTTTTGGCTTGCACGTGCACATCCCCATCGTCGGCATCCCTGAGGCTGAACTGCACCTCGTTGGTGCTCGAGGGCAGGTGTTCCGGCGCCACTGACAACTCGGCCGGCAAGCTGACGATATCGCCAGCCGCCACCCGCACCTCGTTCTTGCCCTGCAGGCGCAGGTCAGGCAGGCCGCTGGCCTCGATCAGGTAGGTGTGCGCGCGCTGGTCCTTGTTCATGATCTTCAGGCTATAGACGTTCTCGACGCGGCCCTCGGCATTCTCCCGGTACAGCACGCGGTCCTTGCTGACGTCGAAACCCACCAGGGTGCGGGTCATGAACGCTGCGGCCAGCACGCCGATCATCACCAGCAGCACCACGGCGTAGGCGATCAGGCGCGGGCGCAGGGGGTGAGTCTGCTGGCCGTTGAGGTTGTGCTCGGTGGTGTAGCTGATCAGCCCGCGGGGGTAATCCATCTTGTCCATGATGCTGTCGCAGGCATCGATGCACGCCGCACAGCCGATGCACTCGATCTGCAGGCCGTCGCGGATGTCGATGCCCGTAGGGCACACTTGCACGCACATCGTGCAATCGATGCAGTCGCCCAGGCCCATTGCCTGGTAGTCAGCGTCTTTCTTGCGTGGCCCGCGTTTTTCGCCCCGGCGCGGGTCGTAGGACACGATGAGGGTGTCCTTGTCGAACATCACGCTCTGGAAGCGTGCGTAAGGGCACATGTAGATACACACCTGCTCGCGCAGCCAGCCGGCGTTGCCGTAGGTGGCCAGGGTGAAAAAACCGACCCAGAAATACGCCCAGCCGTCGGCATGGCCGGTGAAGAACTGGGTCGCCAGTTCGCGAATGGGCGAGAAGTAGCCGACGAACGTCATGCCCGTGACGAAGCCGATCAGCAGCCACAGGCTGTGCTTGGCCAGCTTGCGCAGGAATTTGCTGGCGCCCATGGGCGCCTTGTCCAGTTTGATGCGCTGGTTGCGGTCGCCTTCGGTGACCTTTTCACACCACATGAAAATCCATGTCCACACGCTTTGCGGGCAGGTGTAGCCGCACCACACCCTACCTGCGAACACGGTGATGAAGAACAGCCCGAAGGCGCTGACGATGAGAATGCCCGACAGCAGGATGAAATCCTGGGGCCAGAACGTGGCCCCGAAAATGTAGAACTTGCGCTCCGGCAGGTTCCACCACACCGCCTGGTGGCCACCCCAGTTCAGCCACACCACGCCGAAGTACAACGCAAACAGAAACGCCCCGCCCACCCGCCGCAGGTTGCGGAACACGCCGGTGAAGGCCCGGGTGTAGATCTTCTCCCGCGAGGCGTACAGGTCGACGCCCTCGCCCTTGGGGGGCGGTGGGGTGACGTCGTGCAGCGGAATCTGCTTGCTCATCAGTGAGCCTCACGGTGGGACGGTGTGCCGCTTCGGTACCTGCCGGAGCGGTCATTGTCGATCGGGTGCTGCGACTCGGTTGTGCTAGTCCGCTGTTTTCGCTTCCCCATGCGACAGGCTATACACATACGCCGCCAGCAAGTGCACCTTGTCCTTGCCCTGCAACAGTTCCTGCGCCGGCATCTGGCCCTGACGGCCGTAGCGGATGGTCTGTTGCAACTGGGCGAAGCTTGAGCCGTAGATGAACGCCTGCGGGTGGGCGAGGTTGGGCGCGCCCATGGCCGGGGTGCCTTTGCCTTCGGGGCCGTGGCACGCCACGCAATTGGCGGCGAAGATTTTCTGGCCGTTGGCGGCGTCGGCCTTGGCGCCTTCGGGCAGCGTGCGGCCGTCCAATTGGGCAATGACGAAGGCCGCCACGTCGGCCACACCCTGTTCACCGATTACCTCGGCCCAGGCCGGCATCACCGCATGGCGACCGCCCAGGATGGTGGTTTCGATGGTCTGCGGGTCGCCGCCCCAGCGCCAGTCTTCGTCGGTGAGGTTGGGGAAGCCGTAGGCGCCCTTGGCGTCAGAGCCGTGGCACACGGAGCAGTTGCTGGCAAACAACCGGCCCCCCATTTTCAAGGCCTGGGGATCCTTGGCCACGTCTTCGATGGGCATGGCCGCGAACTTGGCGTAGATGGGGCCGAAGCGCGCATCGGCCCGGGCCATTTCCTTTTCCCATTCGTGCACGCCGGTCCACCCGGTCTTGCCGTCGGAAAACTGCTTCTGGGTGTCGTTATCCAGGTACTGGTAGCCCGGCAGCAGCCCGGTCCAGCTGCCCAGGCCGGGGTACAGGCTCAGGTAGCCGAGGGCGAAGACAATAGTGCCCACGAACAGCAGGAACCACCATTTGGGCAGCGGGTTGTCGTATTCCTCGATGCCATCGAAGGAGTGGCCCACCGTTTCCTCGGTGGCCTCGCTGCGCTGGCCGCGGCGGGTCGAGAACAGCAGCCAGGTCAGGGCCACGATAGTGCCCAGGGTCAGGATGGTTACGTACAGGCTCCAAAACGTTGTCATTGCTTGTCACTCCTGGACGCGCGCGCTTGCGCCTGGGCTTGTTCTACCTTGGCGATGGCGTCGGGGTCGTCGGCGAACGGCAGCAAGGTGGCTTCGTCGAAGTCCTTCTTGCGCCGGCTGCTGAACACCCACAACGCCAGGCCGATGAAGGCCACCATCACCACGACGGTGCCCAGGCCTCGGATGGTTCCGATATCCATGTGCGTCACCGTTTGCTTTTGATGAGGGTGCCAAGGCCTTGCAGGTAGGCCACCAGTGCGTCCATTTCGGTCTTGCCCTTGACGGCCGCTTCGGCGCCGGCGATATCGGCGTCGGTATAGGGCACGCCCAGCTCGCGCATCACTTGCATCTTGCGCGCTGTCAGCTTGCCGTCCAGGCGGTTTTCCACCAGGAACGGGTAGGCCGGCATCACCGACTCGGGCACCACGTTGCGCGGGTTGTACAGGTGCGCGCGGTGCCAGTCATCGGAGTAGCGGCCACCCACCCGGGCCAGGTCCGGGCCAGTGCGTTTGGAGCCCCACAGGAAGGGGTGGTCCCACACGCTTTCACCGGCCACCGAGTAGTGGCCGTAACGCTCGGTCTCGGCGCGGAACGGGCGGATCATCTGCGAATGGCAGCCCACGCAGCCGTTGGCGATGAACACGTCGCGGCCTTCCAGCTCCAGGGCCGGGCGCGGCTTCATGCCTTCGATGGGCTTGTTGGTCACGTCCTGGAAAAACAGCGGGACGATCTGGGTGAGGCCGCCGATGCTCACGGCAATGACCATGAAGAAGGCCAGCAGGCCGATGTTCTTCTCCAGCGTTTCATGTTTCATCAGTGCGCCCCCACGACAGCGATGCGGGTGGCCGCCTCGGCTTCTTCAGGGGTGGCGGCACGCACGGTGCGCCACACGTTCCAGGCCATCAGCAGCATGCCGCTGGCGAAGAACGAACCGCCCAGCGCGCGTACGATGTAGCCCGGTTTGCTGGCCTGCAGGGCCTCGACGAAGGAATAGGTGAGGGTGCCGTCATCATTGATGGCACGCCACATCAGGCCCTGGGTGATGCCGTTCACCCACATGGAAGCGATGTAGAGCACGGTGCCGATGGTGGCCAGCCAGAAATGCGCGTTGATCAGGCCGATGCTATGCATCTGCGGGCGGCCGAACAGTTTCGGGATCATGTGGTACACGGCGCCGATGGAAATCATCGCCACCCAGCCCAGCGCCCCGGCGTGCACGTGGCCGATGGTCCAGTCGGTGTAGTGCGACAGCGAGTTCACCGTCTTGATGGCCATCATCGGGCCTTCGAACGTGGACATGCCATAGAAGGCCAGCGACACCACCAGAAAGCGCAGGATCGGGTCGGTGCGCAACTTATGCCAAGCCCCCGACAGGGTCATCATGCCGTTGATCATGCCGCCCCAGCTGGGCGCCAGCAGGATGATCGACATCACCATGCCCAGCGATTGTGCCCAGTCGGGCAGGGCGGTGTAGTGCAGGTGGTGCGGGCCGGCCCAGATGTACAGGGTGATCAATGCCCAGAAGTGCACGATGGACAGTCGGTAGGAGTAGATCGGCCGCTCCGCCTGCTTGGGCACGAAGTAATACATCATGCCCAGGAAACCGGTGGTGAGGAAAAAGCCCACGGCGTTGTGGCCGTACCACCACTGGATCATCGCGTCCGTGGCGCCGGCGTACGCCGAGTAGGATTTGAACAGGCTTACAGGCAGCGAGATGTGGTTGACGATGTGCAGCATCGCGGTCACCAGGATGAACGCGCCGTAGAACCAGTTGCCCACGTAGATATGCTTGGTCTTGCGCTTGACGATGGTGCCGAAGAACGTGATGGCGTAGCACACCCAGACAATCGCCAGCAGGATGGCGATCGGCCATTCCAGCTCCGCGTATTCCTTGGTGGTGGTGTAACCCAGCGGCAGGGTGATGATGGCGCTGACGATGACAGCCTGCCAGCCCCAGAACGTGAACGCCGCCAGGCCGTCCGAGATCAGCCGCGTCTGACAGGTTCGCTGTACCACGTAGTAGGACGTGCCGAACAGTGCGCAACCGCCGAAGGCGAAGATCACCAGGTTGGTGTGCAAGGGTCGGAGGCGACCGAAGGTGGTCCAGGGCAGGTCGAAGTTCAGTTGCGGCCATATGAGCTGCGAGGCGATGAACACCCCCACGCCCATGCCGACAATTCCCCAGACCACCGTCATGATGGCGAACTGGCGCACCACCTTGTAGTTGTACGCAGTCGGAGCGAGTGCTGTGCTCATTGCTGGTTGTCCACGGTTCAGGTGTTGTTATTAGGGTTGTAAACCGGCGGCAGTATGGAGAATGCGTGGGGGCGATGCAAGAGTTGCTAGCAATCATGGCTAGCAATTTTTGCGAGCGCTCCGAGGTCCATCTGGCGGGCCCTCCAGCGAACCGGGAGCCTTGCCGGAGTCGACGGCGCCGGTGTTTCCCAACATGCGGAAACACATTCGCCGAGCCCACTTTTTCATCCGTTTGAGCTTAGTCGCTGGCGGGCGAGTTGTCCCTTGGCCCACAAGGCGCTGGCCACTCGTTATGATGGCGGATGATTCTTTTTGAGTGGGCAAAGCATGAAACACGCACAACGTTGCCACATTGACGCAGATCAGCTGGCCGCACTGGCGCAGGACCAGGGCTGGCTATGGACGCCGCCGCAGGGCCAGGTGGTGGCCTGCCTGATTCTGGCCCATGGTGCCGGGGCACCCATGGACAGCGGCTTCATGAACCTGATGGCCGGTAAGCTGGCCGCCCGTGGGGTAGGGGTGGTGCGTTTCGAATTCCCCTACATGGCCCAGCGCCGAATCGACGGCAGCAAGCGGCCGCCCAACCCCAAACCCAAGCTGCTGGAGTGCTGGCGCCAGGTGTATGAGCAGGTCGAACCCCTGGTGCAGGGCACCCTGGCGATTGGCGGCAAGTCCATGGGCGGGCGCATGGCCAGCCTGTTGGCCGATGAACTGGGCGCCAGCGCGTTGGTGTGCCTGGGGTACCCGTTCTATGCCGCCGGCAAGCCGGAGAAGCCACGTACCGAGCACTTGGCGGACTTGCGCACGCCGACGCTGATTGTTCAGGGCGAGCGGGACGCCCTGGGCAATCGGTTGGCGGTCGAGGGGTATGCATTATCCCGGCACATCGAATTGTGCTGGCTGGTGGCGGGAGACCATGACCTGAAGCCGTTGAAGGCCTCAGGGTTCAGCCATGAGCAGCACCTGGAGGCGGCGGCGGAGGCGGTGGCAGGGTTTCTGCAGTCCGACGTCAGCAGCGGCCCTGGCGGCGCACGCGGTGTATCGGATGCTTCGCGGCGCCTGTGACGCGGCCGGGTCCGCTGCTACGCGGCGGCTGTGACCCGGCAGCGTCGGTCAGCGGTTGAACCGCTCTACCAGCGAATACTGGCTATGGGCAGTGCGCGTCAGCTCCTCGCTCAGCAGCGCCGAGCTCTGCGCTTGCTCGCTGGTCTGGTCGGCCAGGTTGGCGATGGTGCTGATGTTGCGGCTGATCTCTTCGGCCACGGCAGTCTGCTCTTCGGTGGCGGCGGCGATCTGGGTGGTCATGTCGGTGATGTTGGCCACTGCCTCGCTGATGCCCACCAGCGCCTGGTCCGCTTCCAGTACCCGCGCCACGCCTTCCTCGGCCTGGCGGTGGCCGGCGTCCATGGTTTGCACGGCGTTGCTGGCGGTCTGTTGCAGCTTGGCGATCAGGGCGTGGATCTGCCCGGTGGATTCGCTGGTGCGCTGGGCCAGTTGCCGCACTTCATCGGCTACCACGGCGAAACCGCGGCCCATCTCGCCGGCGCGAGCGGCCTCGATGGCAGCGTTCAGCGCCAGCAGGTTGGTCTGGTCGGCAATGCCTTTGATCACGTCGACCACACCGCCGATTTCGTCGCTGTCCTTGGCCAGTTGGGTCACCGTCTGGCCGGTTTCGCCCACCACCACCGACAGGCGCTGGATCGCTTCGCGGGTTTCCCCGGCGATGCTGCGGCCCTGGCTGGTCAACAGGTTGGCCTGCTGGGTGGCGTCGGCGGTACGTTGAACGTGGCTGGCCACTTCCTGGGTTGTCGCGGCCATCTGGTTGACAGCGGTGGCCACCTGTTCGGTTTCCACACGCTGACGCTCCAGGCCTTCGGAGCTCTTGTGGGCCAGGCTGTCGGACTGGGTAGCCTGGTCGTTGAGGTGCTCGGCAGTGTCCTGCAGCCGCGTCAGGCAGGTTTTCAGGCGCGCGTCCTGGCTCAGAATGGACATTTCCAGGCGGGCCTGGGCGCCGCGGCTGTCGGTGTACATCTGCGCGATCAATGGGTCGGACGTGGTCTGTTCTGCCAGGCGCAGTAGGCGCTTGATACCACGTTGTTGCCAGCTCAGGCCCACCAGGCCCAGCGGTACCGAGAGCACTGCGGCCACGGCGAAGCCCCAGGAGGTGCCCAGCCAGCTACCAATGCCGAAGCCGACCTGGCTGACCAGGATGAACGGCAGCCAGTCCTGGACCACGGGCAGCCACTGGTCACGACGCGGCACGGCGGGTTTGCCCTGGTTCAGGCGCTCGTACAGGCTTTGGGCCCGGCGGATCATTTCGGCGGTGGGCTTGACTCGCACCGACTCGTAGCCCACGACCTGGTTGTTCTCGAAAATAGGCGTGACGTAAGCGTTCACCCAATAGAAGTCGCCATTCTTGCAACGGTTCTTGACGATACCCATCCACGGTTGACCTTGGCGCAGGGTAGCCCACATGTGCTCGAACACCGCCTGCGGCACATCGGGGTGGCGCACCGTGTTGTGTGGCGCACGAATCAACTCCTCACGGGAAAACCCACTGATATCGACGAAAGCATCGTTGCAATAGGTGATCACGCCTTTGGCGTCGGTGGTGGAGATCAGGCGCTGTTGGGCTGGGAAGGTCCGTTCGCGCTGGGTGACTGGCTGGTTGTTACGCATGGCAAGTGGGTTCCGCAAGGCTTTCACAGGTTGTCGGCCGTTCGGAGGTGAAATTGAATCTATATTTTTAGCGGGTGGCAATGAGCGAGAGGGGAAGTGCCTGGCTTGAGGGATCGCTGGGCCTGGTAGGGTATGGCGCTGGGTGTTTGGCGGTCTTGAGCCCCGCCATGCACTTGCAAGCCACACCCCTGACCAGGGCTGTTACCCAGCGATCAACTGCCGCAACACATAATGCAAGATCCCTCCGGCCTTGAAGTACTCCACCTCATTGAGCGTGTCGATGCGGCATAGCACCGTGACTTTCTCGGTTTCACCACTTTCACGGGTGATACGCAATTCAAGGTCCATGTGCGGTTTCAATGGCACCCCTTCGAGCCCGGTGATATCCAGCGTTTCGCGTCCTGTCAGGCCCAGCGACTTGCGGCTCTGGCCATTCTTGAACTGCAAGGGCAATACGCCCATGCCCACCAGGTTGGAGCGGTGAATACGTTCGAAGCTCTCAGCGATGACCGCTTTCACCCCCAGCAGGTTAGTGCCTTTGGCCGCCCAGTCGCGGCTGGAGCCGGTGCCGTATTCCTGGCCAGCGATCACCACCAGCGGCGTACCGTCAGCCTGGTATTTCATGGCAGCGTCGTAGATGGCCAGCTTTTCATCGGTGGGAATGTACAGGGTGTTGCCGCCTTCTTCGCCGCCGAGCATTTCGTTGCGGATGCGGATGTTGGCAAAGGTGCCGCGCATCATCACTTCATGGTTGCCCCGGCGTGAGCCATAGGAGTTGAAGTCCCTCGGTTGCACGCCTTTTTCCTGCAGGTAGCGGCCGGCAGGGCTGTTGGCCTTGATGTTGCCGGCGGGGGAGATGTGGTCGGTGGTCACCGAATCGCCCAGCAGCGCCAGGATGCGCGCGCCGTGCACGTCGGTGATGTCCTTCAGCGGCGCGGTGATGTCGTCGAAGAAAGGTGGATGCTGGATGTAGGTGGAGTCGTCTTGCCACACATAGGTCGCGGCCTGGGGCACTTCGATGGCTTGCCATTGGGCGTCACCCGCGAAGACCTCGGCGTATTCCTTGTGGAACATGGCGGTATCGACGCTGCGCACGGCCTCGGCGATTTCCTGCTGGCTGGGCCAGATATGCCGCAGGTACACCGGTTGCCCGTCGCTGCCGGTGCCCAGGGGCTCGCGGCTGAGGTCAATGGTCACGCTGCCGGCCAGGGCATAGGCCACGACCAGGGGCGGGGACGCCAACCAGTTGGTTTTCACCAGCGGGTGCACGCGGCCTTCGAAGTTGCGGTTGCCCGACAATACCGAGGCCACGGTCAGGTCCGCCTGCTGGATGGCCTTTTCGATGGGTTCATCCAGCGGGCCAGAGTTGCCGATGCAGGTGGTACAGCCATAGCCCACCAGGTCGAAGCCCAGTTTGTCCAGGTACGGGGTCAGGCCGGCGGCCTTGTAGTAGTCGGTCACCACCTTCGAGCCAGGCGCCAATGAGGTCTTGACCCAGGGCTTGCAGCTGAGGCCCTTTTCGACTGCCTTTTTCGCTACCAGCCCGGCGGCCATCATCACGCTGGGGTTGGAGGTATTGGTGCAGGAAGTAATCGCCGCGATCACCACGGCGCCGTCCTTGAGCCGGTGGTTCTGGCCTTGCCAGCTGTACTGCGCTTCACCCGCCTGGGCCGCATTGCCCACGGCCACGCCACCGCCACCTTCACTTTCCAGGCGGCCTTCCTCCTTGTTGGAGGGTTTCATCTGCAGGCCGACGAAATCCTGGAAGGCTTGCGGTACCTTGGCCAGGGGCACCCGGTCCTGTGGGCGTTTGGGGCCGGCGAGGCTGGCTTCCACTTCACCCATGTCCAGCGCCAGGCTGTCGGTGAATTGCGGTTCCTGCCCGGGCAGGCGCCACAGGCCCTGGGCCTTGCAGTACGCTTCCACCAGTTTCACCGTGGCGGCCGGGCGCCCGGACAGGCGCAGGTAGTCCAGGGTCACGTCGTCTACCGGGAAAAAACCGCAGGTGGCGCCGTATTCGGGGGCCATGTTGGCGATGGTGGCGCGGTCGGCCAACGGCAGGTCAGCCAGCCCGTCGCCATGGAATTCGACGAACTTGCCCACCACGCCTTTCTTGCGCAGCATCTGGGTGACGGTCAGCACCAGGTCGGTGGCGGTGATGCCTTCGCGCAGCTTGCCGGTGAGCTTGAAGCCGATGACCTCGGGAATCAGCATCGACACCGGCTGGCCGAGCATGGCCGCCTCCGCCTCGATGCCCCCCACGCCCCAGCCCAGCACGCCCAGGCCGTTGATCATGGTGGTATGCGAATCGGTGCCTACCAGGGTGTCGGGGAAGGCATAAGTGCGGCCGTCTTCTTCCTTGGTCCACACGGTACGGCCCAGATACTCCAGGTTCACCTGGTGGCAGATGCCGGTGCCGGGTGGCACCACGCTGAAGTTGTCAAACGCGTTCTGGCCCCAGCGCAGGAAGGCATAGCGCTCGCCGTTGCGCTGCATTTCGATATCGACGTTTTCGCCGAAGGCCTGGTCGGTGCCGTATTTGTCGACCATCACCGAGTGGTCGATCACCAGGTCCACGGGTGACAGTGGGTTGATGCGCTGTGGGTCGCTGCCGGCCTTGGCCACGGCAGCACGCATGGCTGCCAGGTCGACCACGGCGGGTACCCCGGTGAAGTCCTGCATCAACACGCGGGCAGGGCGGTACTGGATCTCGCGGTCGCTGCGTTTTTCGCGCAGCCAGCCGGCCAGTGCCTTGAGGTCGTCACCGGTGACGGTGGTGCCGTCTTCCCAGCGCAGCAGGTTTTCCAGCAACACTTTCAACGACATGGGCAAGGCATGCAGGTCACCCAGGCTCTTGGCGGCTTCGGGCAGGCTGAAATAGTGGTACTCAAGGTCATCGATCTGCAGCGCCTTGAGGGTCTTCAGGCTATCAAGCGAGGGCATGAAATCACTCCTTGGCAGGTGCCGCGCAAGCCGCTTGGCGCAGCTCACGCCGCCTCTGTGAATGTCCGCACGGTCACGGACCTGGGCAAAAAGCATAGCTAACTATCAATACACTGGACTGCCGCAGCGTGTCGCTGGTTCCGAACTTCCTTTATCATGCGCTGTTTTGCGCGGCACGCCAGTGGCATGCCCGCCATGGCGGTGGCCCAGTGTCGGGCGGCCGTTCCAGGAGTGCTGAATGAATACCCTGTTTATGCATTGTCGCCCGGGCTTCGAAAACGAAGTCTGTGCTGAAATTTCCGAGCTCGCCGCCTACCTCGACGTGCCCGGTTACGCCAAGGCCAAGCCTGCCAGCGCCTGCGCCGAGTTCATCTGCCATGAACCCGACGCCCTGGCGCGGCTGATGGACGAGGTGAACTTCAGTGACCTGATCTTCCTGCGCCAGTGGGCGCGGGGCTCCTTCGTGGAGTTGCCCGAAACCGACCGTATCAGCGTGCTGCTGGACGCCCTGGGTGCTTATCCGACCTGCGGCAGCCTGTGGCTGGAAGTGCTGGACACCAATGACGGCAAGGAACTGTCGACCTTCTGTCGCAAGTTCGAAGTCCCGCTGCGCAAGGCCTTGCTCAAGACCGGCAAGCTGGTGGATGACGCGGCGCTGCCACGGCTGTTGCTGACCTTCAAGAGTGGCCGGGAAGTATTCCTGGGCCTGGCCGACGCCGACAACTCGGCAATGTGGCCCATGGGCATCCCGCGCCTGAAATTTCCCCGCGAAGCCCCCAGCCGCTCGACCTTGAAGCTGGAAGAGGCCTGGCACCACTTCATTCCGCGGGATGAGTGGGACGAGCGCCTGAACGGCGACATGACCGGTGTCGACCTGGGCGCCGCGCCGGGCGGCTGGACCTACCAGCTGGTGCGCCGCGGCATGCTGGTGACCGCCATCGACAACGGCCCCATGGCCCAGAGCCTGATGGACACGGGGTTGGTCACCCACCTGATGGCCGATGGTTTCACCTACAAGCCGCGCCCGCCCGTGGATTGGATGGTCTGCGACATCGTCGAAAAGCCTGCGCGCAGCGCATTCCTGCTGGAAACCTGGTTGGGCGAGGGCCTGTGCCGTGAAGCGGTGGTGAACCTGAAACTGCCGATGAAACAGCGCTATGCCGAGGTGCGGCGCCTGCTGGAACGCATCGCCGACGGTTTCAAGGCCCGTGGCATCGAGGTGGAGATCGGCTGCAAGCAGTTGTACCACGACCGCGAGGAAGTGACCTGCCACCTGCGCCGCCTGGCCACGCCCGCCAAGAAGCCTGCGCGCAAGGGGTGACCCGCGCCGGGGCTTTGGGCGACAATGCCCGTCAGATTCTGGAGCCTTTTATGTCTGAAACCACTGAAATGGCCGTGGACGGCGTGCTCGACGCCACCGGCCTGAATTGCCCTGAACCGGTGATGATGCTGCATCAGCACGTGCGCGACCTGCCGGCGGGGGGGCTGTTGAAAGTGATCGCCACCGACCCCTCGACCAAGCGCGATATCCCCAAGTTCTGCGTGTTTTTGGGTCATGAGCTGGTAGAGCAGCAGGAAAGCGCAGGGCACTACCTGTACTGGATTCGCAAGAAAGCCTGAAGATCGACCGGTGGGGCTGTGAGCATCACAGGCGGTAGAAATCCCGCGCATTGCCCCACAGCACCATCTGCGCGCCATCTTCTCCCAGCTCATCTTCGATCATCGTCAGGTCATCGGCCCGAAACGGCCGCGGCGCGCGGGTGGACGGCAGGTCGGTACCAAACATCAGCGCATGGGGGTTGGCCGCGTAGAGCGCCTGCAACGCTGGCCCTACCGGAAAATCCACACGCCCGAACCCGCACGCCTTCACCCGCACCCCACGCTCGGCCAGGCGCAGTACCGTGGGCAAGCCTTCGCGGCTCAGGCCCAGATGATCGATGCTGACTTCCGGCAGGCGCAGCAAGCGCGCCTCCAGCGGATGCAGGTCACGAGAGTCGACATACAGCTCGGCATGCCACCCCAGCAGTTCATGCACGCGCTTGGCAAAGGGTTCCAGCTTGTCCAGTTGTTCGGAACCACCGCGCTTGAGGTTGAAGCGCAGCGCGCGCACGCCATGGCGGTCCAGGTGCTGCAACTCGTCATCGGTCACCGAGGCGGGTAGCTGGGTGACGCCGACGAAGCCGGGCCCCAGGCGAGCCAGGGCGTCGAGCAGGTAGCCCTGGTCGAACACCTGGAAGGACCCGGACACCACCGCGCCGCTGCTTACGCCCAGCGGCGCGGCCTGGGCCAGGTAATCATCCACCGTATAGGTGGGCGGCAAGTAGCCGTCATTGGCGACCAGCGGGAAACGCGGGTCGATGATGTGGCAGTGAGCGTCGAATACCTGGCCGGTCATGGGTGCGCTCCTGTTCAGGAATCAGCGGGCGATATGGCTGATGTAGGTGCCGGTGCCGTCGAGGATGTTGCGAAGGGTTTCTTCGACTTCCAGCAGGTCTACCTGGCTGCTGTCATAGTTGATCACCAGTTCCACGTCACCGTTCAATACGTCGGCATCGTCGGCGGCCAGTTCCAACGTCAGGGTCTTGTCGTCCAGGGTCACCTTGAAGTCGCGCACGTAGCAGGGGTCTTCTTCGCCCAGGGTGAGTTCCACGTCCTTGTCGTCGGCCAGGCGGGTGATCAGGATCATGCCGCCCTTTTCGTCATGGCAGCACACCAGGGCCATGTTGTCTTCTTCGTCGTCGCACGGGTTGACCATCAACTGGCTGGCTTGAAATTGCATGATTATTACCAAGGTAGGAGGGCAGGAAGCGATTCTGACACTGTTTGCCCGGAATCAGAAACTGGCGTGTGCAACGCCCTGTGTAGCTCGTACGACAACTCCCCGTTGACCGAATATGTCGCAGCCTCGCAAGTATCCAACAGGTGGCACTGGGTAAGCTGGGAAGTTGAGGGGGTGTTCCATTTTGGTGCAACGTCCAATGCGCCTTGCAGGGCGCCCCCCTTTCCGGCCCCTGGCCGGAATTTCCTCCCCTGTTGCAACGGGTTGGCTATGGTTGATCCCAGCAGGGGAATACACGCGACGCTTCATTCAAAAACAAGCCCAAGCGGAGTACCACAGATGGCGTTCTTCACCGCGGCCAGCAAAGCCGACTTCCAGCAACAACTGAAAGCGGCCCTGGCGCAGCACATCGGCGAGCAGGCACTGCCACAAGTAGCGCTGTTCGCCGATCAGTTCTTCGGCATCATCTCAATGGACGAACTCACCCAGCGCCGCCTCAGCGACCTGGCCGGCTGTACCCTCTCGGCCTGGCGCCTGCTGGAGCGGTTCAACCACGCCCAGCCCCAGGTGCGGGTGTACAACCCCGATTACGAACGCCATGGCTGGCAGTCGACCCACACCGCCGTGGAGGTCCTGCACCACGACCTGCCGTTCCTGGTGGATTCGGTACGCACCGAACTCAACCGCCGCGGCTACAGCATTCATACCCTGCAGACCACCGTGCTGAGCGTGCGCCGCGGCGCCGACGGCACCCTGCTGGAGGTGCTGGCGAAGGGCACCCAGGGCGAAGGTGTGCTTCAGGAATCGCTGATGTACCTGGAGATCGACCGCTGCGCCAATGCCGCCGAGCTGAACCTGCTGGCCAAGGAACTGGAGCAGGTGCTGGTGGAGGTGCGGGTTGCCGTCGCTGATTTCGAGCCGATGAAGGCCAAGGTCCGCGAAGTGCTGGCGCTGGTGGACCAGAGCCCCTATGCCGTGGACGAGGGTGAAAAGGCCGAGGTCAAGACGTTTCTGGAATGGCTGGTGGGCAACCATTTCACCTTCCTGGGCTATGAAGAATTCGTGGTGGCCGACGAGGCCGACGGCGGCCACCTGGTGTACGACGAGAACAGCTTCCTGGGCCTGACCCGCCTGTTGCGCGCCGGCCTCACCGCCGAAGACCTGCGCATCGAAGATTACGCCGTCAACTACCTCAATGAACCCCTGCTGCTGTCCTTCGCCAAGGCCGCGCACCCCAGCCGCGTGCACCGCCCGGCCTACCCCGACTACGTGTCGGTGCGCCAGTTGGATGCCAGCGGCAAGGTCATCAAGGAATGCCGCTTCATGGGCCTGTACACTTCGTCGGTGTACGGCGAGAGTGTGCGACAGATCCCGTACATTCGCCGCAAGGTCGCCGAAATCGAGCACCGCTCCGGCTTCGACCCCAAGGCACACCTGGGCAAGGAGCTGGCCCAGGTAGTGGAAGTGCTGCCCCGCGACGACCTGTTCCAGACCCCGGTGGACGAGCTGTTCAGCACGGTGATGTCGATCGTGCAGATCCAGGAACGCAACAAGATCCGCGTGTTCCTGCGCAAGGATCCCTACGGGCGTTTCTGCTACTGCCTGGCCTATGTGCCCCGCGACGTCTACTCCACCGAAGTGCGCCAGAAGATCCAGCAGGTATTGATGGAGCGCCTCAAGGCCAGCGACTGCGAATTCTGGACCTTCTTCTCAGAGTCGGTGCTGGCGCGGGTGCAGTTGATTCTGCGCGTCGACCCGAAAAATCGCATCGACATCGACCCCCTGCAACTGGAAAACGAAGTGGTGCAGGCCTGCCGTTCGTGGCAGGACGACTACGCCGCGCTCACCGTTGAGGCCTTTGGCGAAGCCCAGGGCACCAACGTGCTGGCTGACTTCCCCAAGGGTTTTCCCGCCGGCTACCGCGAGCGCTTCGCCGCTCACTCGGCGGTGGTCGACATGCAGCACCTGCAGACCCTCTCGGAAAAGCGCCCGCTGGTGATGAGTTTCTACCAGCCGCTGGCCCAGACCGGCAAACAGCAGCTGCACTGCAAGCTCTACCACGCCGACACGCCGCTGGCGTTGTCCGACGTGCTGCCTATCCTGGAAAACCTTGGCCTGCGCGTGCTGGGTGAATTCCCGTATCGCCTGCGCCATACCAATGGCCGCGAGTTCTGGATTCACGACTTCGCCTTTACCGCTGCCGAAGGCCTGAACCTGGATATCCAGCAGCTCAATGACACCCTGCAGGATGCCTTCGTGCATATCGTGCAGGGCGACGCCGAGAACGACGCGTTCAACCGCCTGGTGCTGACCGCCGGCCTGCCGTGGCGCGATGTGGCGCTGCTGCGTGCCTATGCCCGCTACCTCAAGCAGATCCGCCTGGGCTTTGACCTGGGCTACATCGCCAGCACCCTGAACAACCACACCGACATCGCCCGCGAGCTGACCCGGCTGTTCAAGACCCGTTTCTACCTGGCCCGCAAGCTCACCGCCGAAGACCTGGACGACAAGCAGCAGCGCCTGGAGCAGGCGATCGTCACCGCCCTGGACGATGTGCAAGTGCTCAACGAAGACCGCATCCTTCGTCGCTACCTGGACCTGATCAAGGCCACTCTGCGTACCAACTTCTACCAGCCGGATGCCAAGGGCCACGCCAAGTCGTATTTCAGCTTCAAGTTCAACCCCAGGCTGATTCCCGAACTGCCCAAGCCCGTGCCCAAGTTCGAGATATTCGTCTACTGCCCGCGGGTGGAAGGCGTGCACCTGCGCTTCGGCAATGTTGCCCGCGGCGGCCTGCGCTGGTCGGACCGTGAGGAAGACTTCCGCACTGAAGTGCTGGGCCTGGTGAAAGCCCAGCAGGTGAAGAACTCGGTGATCGTGCCGGTGGGCGCCAAGGGCGGTTTCGTACCGCGTCGCTTGCCCCTGGGCGGCAGCCGTGACGATATCCAGAACGAGGCCATCGCCTGCTACCGCCTGTTCATTTCCGGGTTGCTGGACATTACCGACAACCTCAAGGAGGGCGGCGTGGTGCCCCCGGCCAACGTAGTGCGTCATGATGATGACGACCCCTACCTGGTGGTCGCCGCAGACAAGGGCACCGCGACGTTCTCCGACATCGCCAATGGCATCGCCATCGACTATGGCTTCTGGTTGGGCGACGCTTTTGCTTCGGGTGGTTCGGCCGGTTACGACCACAAGAAGATGGGTATCACCGCCAAGGGCGCCTGGGTAGGTGTACAACGCCACTTCCGCGAGCGCGGTATCAACGTGCAGCAGGACAGCATCAGCGTGATCGGCGTCGGCGACATGGCGGGCGACGTGTTCGGCAACGGCCTGCTGATGAGCGACAAGCTGCAACTGGTGGCGGCGTTCAACCACCTGCACATCTTCATCGACCCCAACCCGGACCCGGCCACCAGCTTCGCTGAACGCCAGCGCCTGTTCGACCTGCCGCGCTCGGCGTGGAGCGACTACAACACCTCCATCATGTCCGAAGGCGGCGGTATCTTCCCGCGCAGTGCCAAGAGCATTGCCATCAGCCCGCAGATGAAAGCGCGCTTCGATATCCAGGCCGACAAATTGACGCCTACCGAGCTGCTGCATGCGCTGCTGAAGGCGCCGGTGGACCTGCTGTGGAACGGCGGCATTGGCACCTACGTCAAGTCCAGCAAGGAAAGCCACGCCGATGTGGGCGACAAGGCCAACGACGCCTTGCGCGTCGATGGCAATGAGCTGCGTTGCAAGGTGGTGGGCGAGGGCGGAAACCTGGGCATGACCCAGCTGGGCCGGGTGGAGTTCGGCCTGTTGGGCGGCGCCACCAACACCGACTTCATCGACAACGCTGGCGGCGTGGACTGTTCCGACCATGAGGTCAACATCAAGATCCTGCTCAACGAAGTGGTGCAGGCCGGCGACATGACCGAGAAGCAGCGCAACGTGCTGCTGGGCAGCATGACCGATGAAGTCGGCCACCTGGTGCTGGGCAACAACTACAAGCAGACCCAGGCCCTGTCCCTGGCGGCGCGCCGTGCCTATGAGCGCATCGCCGAGTACAAGCGCCTGATGGCTGACCTCGAAAGCCGCGGCAAGCTGGACCGCGCCATCGAGTTCCTGCCCACCGAGGAGCAGTTGCTGGAGCGGGCGGCGGCCAACCAGGGCCTGACCCGCGCTGAACTGTCGGTGCTGATCTCCTACAGCAAGATCGACCTCAAGGAAGCGTTGCTCAAGTCCCAGGTGCCGGACGATGCCTACCTGACCCGCGACATGGAAACGGCGTTCCCGCCCAGCCTGGTCAGCCAGTACGCCGAGTCCATGCGTCGCCACCGCCTCAAGCGCGAGATCGTCAGCACCCAGATCGCCAACGACCTGGTCAACAACATGGGCATTACCTTCGTGCAGCGCCTGAAGGAGTCCACTGGCATGAGCCCGGCCAACGTGGCCGGGGCTTACGTGATCGTGCGTGACATCTTCCACCTGCCGCACTGGTTCCGCCAGATCGAGGCGCTGGACTATCAGGTGTCCGCCGATGTGCAGTTGGCGTTGATGGACGAGCTGATGCGCCTGGGCCGCCGCGCCACGCGCTGGTTCCTGCGCAGCCGTCGCAACGAGCAGGACGCCGGGCGCGACGTGGCCCACTTCGGGCCGCATATCGCCGCGCTGGGCCTCAAGCTCGATGAGCTGCTGGAAGGGCCGACCCGGGAGCATTGGCAGACCCGCTACCAGGGTTACGTCGAAGCCGGTGTGCCGGAGTTGCTGGCACGCATGGTGGCGGGCACCAGCCACCTGTACACCCTGCTGCCGATCATCGAAGCCTCGGACGTGACCGGTCACAATGCCGCCGAAGTGGCCAAGGCGTTCTTCGCCGTGGGCAGTTCGCTGGAGCTGAACTGGTACCTGCAGCAGATCAGCAGCCTGCCGGTGGAGAACAACTGGCAGGCCCTGGCCCGGGAAGCGTTCCGTGATGACATCGACTTTCAGCAGCGCGCCATCACCATCTCCGTGTTGCAGATGATTGATGCGCCCGCAGATATGGATGAGCGAGTGTTGCTGTGGGCCGATCAGCACAAGAACATGGTAGCGCGCTGGCGCGCCATGCTCGAAGAGCTGAGGGCGGCTACCGGGACCGACTATGCCATGTACGCAGTAGCCAACCGCGAACTGATGGACCTGGCGTTGAGTGGTACGTCCAACCCTTGAGGCTACGATAGTCATTTAAACCCGTCCTTGTGACGGGTTTTTCATTCTTGCAGACGGCGCGGGTGTGCCTGGTGGGGTCACGGGCCGTGGGGTGGGCCGGCTACTTTGCGAACTTCCCGGCTATTCTTTGAGGGGAAACCATTCTGCTGTTTACCTGGTTGCGGACTTGAAGGGTTGTTCATTGCTTCAGTGCGGGAGCTGGTAAACCCGCTTATGCCATTCATCACGGCACCCGCTATCCCTTTTCCGTGGGGCTTTTTCACTCTGTCTTTCCGGTTGCCCCAGGCCTACCTTCCCCGTTACACCGAATTCGCGGTGGTCCAGAAACGGGAATGACATCATGGAAGATATCAAGACAAGGTCCTTTATCGCCAAGCTCTTTTGCACAACTGCCCCTTATGAAGGCGCCGTAGGATGGTCAGATTCGATACTGCATGGCGAGTCGGGCTGGCTGGTAGTAGGGGGTGCGGCGCAGCCGCTGCAGTTACGTTTCGAGCACATCGAAACGACGACCGAGAACCGTATTCACTACCACATCCATACCCACGAGAACGAGTACTACCCGCGGGCCAGGTTGGGCCTGAGCCTGAACCATTACCTGGGGTTGTACACGGTTGCCGAGGTCACCCACCACTGGAAACTCGAACCCTTGGGCGAATGGGCAGTGGGTGAAGACATCCATTTTTACCTTCGCGATAACCTGGGGCAGCGCGTAGGGATTTATCGGCAAAGCTACCTCAATGTCAGGGCGCCTGAAGCTGCCCGCTTCAAGGCGCAGATCATTGAACTGCTATAGGCCGTTTCAGGACGCTGCATGACCAGGAGGTCATCATGAGCCAGCTCGAAGGGCTTTCATTCATTGGCAAGTCTGCCCATGTGGGCGTGAACAATTAAACACCTGGTGCGGCGCGTGCTTGAGTGCCCGCCCTGTTTTCAATAGAGGAAAAGGAGTTCCATCATGCATGACGTTTTTGAAAAAACATTTATCGCTACGCTCGTTTGTACCTCCGACACGTTGCGTGGGGCGGTGAATGTGGTCCCCGTTGGGGAGATAGAAGGAACAGGCGCCCTGGGCGTTCGTGAAGAGGGCGAAGGAACGGCATTGACCTTCAACTATCAAGGCAGCCCCGATGGCCTGCCACTGTTTGAAATCACTACGGGCGAGCCGGGCGCGGTACTGGATATCGATATCAATGGTGCCTTGGGCTTATATCCGCTTGATGAGGAAATCTCTAACAAGTGGCAGTTGCAAGTTCTGGAGCAAGGCGATGAGCAAGTGCCAGCACGCGTGCAGCTCAAGACTGAGGACGGGGACGCCGTGCTGCTGGATCGCAGTGGGGGCGAAGGCGAGGAAACCATTAACGTGATGGATGGCGAGGAGGTCGTGTTTGAACTACGCGTGGTCCAGTGGCTTTGATCTGACGCGCGTCGGTTATCCCGCGCTTGCATTTAGGGACCCCGCCGGCTCGCGGGTTATCCTCTTGAATGGAGATAGAGTATGGAAAATGTCATGGGACGTGGTTTTTCCGCACGGCTGAAGTGCGCAGGCATTGGAGTAAGGGGCGTTGTCACGCTGTCGCGAAGCAATGGGCTGACAAAGGGCGGTTGGCTGTTGGTAGCCGACGGCTCGGTGCCGAGTACTCCGTTCAAATTTGAATATCAGAAGGAAGCTGATGGTCGCTTTCATTACTCGGTCAACAGCGGGGACGTTGACAGTGGGTATGAAGGTGCCGCGCTGGGTATTAGTACCAACGGCTACCTTGGGGTTTATCAGGTGGCCAGTGTCGAAAACCTCTGGAAGCTCGAAGTCATCGCCGGGCAGGATGAAAACCGCCCCACGCGATTCTGGCTGTTCGGTGCGGCAGGCGAGCAAGTCAAGGTATCCTCGGCCGTGCGTCATACCGGGACTCGATACGGTGGGGTGTACCGCACCAGTGATCGTACGGCGTACCTGAACACCCGAAAAGGCATCGTTGCCGAATTCGAACTGGATGAAGTGACGCTGCTCGATTGAGCGCTGCCCCAGGCATTGCCAGGGTGTGACGCAAAAAAAACCGCCCATATCAGTGGGCGGTTTTTTCATTGCCGGTCAGGTTCAGGCCTGGACCACCGGAATGTTCGCGTTGGCAGCTGCCTCGCGGAATTCGGCGATCTGGTCGAAGCTCAGGTAGCGGTAAACGTCGGCAGCCATGCTGTCGATGTTCTTCGCGTACTCCATGTATTCCTCGACGGTTGGCAGCTTGCCCAGGATCGAGGCAACGGCGGCCAGTTCGGCGGAGGCCAGGAACACGTTGGCACCATCGCCCAGACGGTTCGGGAAGTTACGGGTGGAGGTCGAGACCACGGTGCTGTTCGGTTCAACGCGTGCCTGGTTACCCATGCACAGCGAGCAGCCCGGCATTTCCATGCGTGCGCCAGCCTTGCCGTAGATGCCGTAGTAGCCTTCCTCGGTCAGCTGGTGGGCATCCATCTTGGTCGGCGGCGACAGCCACAGGCGGGTTGGCAGTTGGCCTTTCACCTGGTCCAGCAGTTTGCCCGCGGCGCGGAAGTGACCGATGTTGGTCATGCACGAACCGATGAACACTTCGTCGATCTTCTGGCCTTGAACGGTGGACAGCAGACGCGCGTCGTCCGGGTCGTTCGGGGCGCAGAGGACGGGCTCCTTGACATCGGCCAGGTCGATTTCGATGATTTCGGCGTATTCGGCATCGGCGTCGGCCGACAGCAGCTCAGGGTTGGCCAGCCAAGCTTCCATGGCCTGTGCGCGACGTTCCATGGTGCGGGCATCGCCGTAGCCTTCGCTGATCATCCAGCGCAGCAGGGTGATGTTCGACTTCAGGTACTCGGCGATGGCCTTTTCCGGCAGCTTGATGGTGCAACCGGCGGCGGAGCGCTCGGCCGAGGCGTCGGACAGCTCGAAAGCCTGTTCAACGGTCAGCTCGTCCAGGCCTTCGATTTCCAGGATGCGACCCGAGAAGGCGTTGATCTTGCCTTTCTTCTCGACGGTCAGCAGGCCTTTCTGGATGCCGTAGTAAGGGATGGCATGGACCAGGTCACGCAGGGTGATGCCAGGTTGCAGTTTGCCCTTGAAGCGCACCAGTACCGACTCCGGCATGTCCAGCGGCATGACGCCGGTGGCAGCGGCGAAGGCGACCAGGCCGGAACCGGCCGGGAACGAGATGCCGATCGGGAAGCGGGTGTGCGAGTCGCCGCCGGTGCCGACGGTGTCAGGCAGCAGCATGCGGTTCAGCCAGCTGTGGATGATGCCGTCGCCTGGGCGCAGGGACACGCCGCCACGGGTGCGGATGAAGTCCGGCAGGGTGTGGTGGGTGACCACGTCGATCGGCTTCGGATAGGCGGCGGTGTGGCAGAACGACTGCATGACCAGGTCGGCGGAGAAGCCCAGGCAGGCCAGGTCTTTCAGCTCGTCGCGGGTCATCGGGCCAGTGGTGTCCTGGGAGCCCACAGTGGTCATCTTCGGTTCGCAGTAGGTGCCAGGGCGCACGCCTTTGCCTTCTGGCAGGCCGCAGGCCTTGCCGACCATCTTCTGCGCCAGGGTGAAACCCTTGCCGGTGTCGACCGGGGCTTCGGGCAGCTTGAACAGGTCGGTTGGGCCCAGGCCCAGTTCGGCGCGGGCTTTTTCGGTCAGGCCACGGCCCACGATCAGCGGAATACGGCCGCCAGCGCGGACTTCATCCAGCAGCACGGGGGTTTTCAGTTCGAAGGTGGTGATGACTTCGTCGCTGTCATGCTTGCAGACCTTGCCAGCATGCGGGTACAGGTCGATCACGTCGCCCATGTTGATGTTCGAGACATCGAATTCGATCGGCAGGGCGCCGGCGTCTTCCATGGTGTTGTAGAAGATCGGGGCGATCTTGGAGCCGAAGCAGAAACCACCGGCGCGCTTGTTCGGCACGTAAGGGATATCGTCGCCGAAGAACCACAGCACCGAGTTGGTCGCCGATTTACGCGACGAACCGGTACCCACCACGTCACCGACGTAGGCGATCGGGAAGCCTTCGCCACGCATCTGCTCGATTTGCTTCATCGGGCCGATGGAGCCTTGCACGTCCGGGACGATACCGTCGCGGGCCATTTTCAGCATGGCCAGGGCGTGCAGCGGGATGTCCGGGCGCGACCAGGCGTCGGGTGCGGGGGACAGGTCGTCGGTGTTGGTTTCGCCGGTCACCTTGAACACGCGCAGGCTGATCTTGTCGGCCAGGGTAGGGCGCTTCTTGAACCACTCGCCGTCAGCCCAGGACTCGATCACGGCCTTGGCGTGGGTGTTGCCGTTCTTGGCTTTTTCGGCCACGTCGTGGAAGGCGTCGAACATCAACAGGGTGTGCTTGAGCTGCTCGGCCGCGACCGGGGCCAGCTCGGCGCTGTCCAGCAGCTCGACCATGGTGGCGATGTTGTAGCCGCCCTGCATGGTGCCCAGCAGCTCAACGGCGCGCTTCTTGTCGATCAGCGGGGAGGTGGCTTCGCCCTTGGCCAGGGCGGAAAGGAAGCCGGCCTTCACGTAGGCCGCTTCGTCCACACCTGGCGGTACGCGGTTGGTGATCAGGTCGACAAGGAAGGCTTCTTCGCCAGCGGGAGGATTCTTCAGCAGCTCGACCAGGCCGGCTGTCTGTTCGGCGTTAAGCGGCTGGGGCACGATACCCTGGGCGGCACGCTCTTCGATGTGTTTGCGGTAGGCTTCAAGCACAGTTATTACCCTCATCAGTGGTCCCTGTCCGGGACGCTCATCCAGTCATTTCTGCGCCCATGCGCTGCACGGCTTTCCCGCCGTCGAGGCCGGGGCTGCAGAAATTCCTTGTAGAAGCTGCTTTCAAAGTTTTACGCCTCCAGAACGGGGAGCTGATGAGGGCTGGCGCCAGGTATTCGTGCCTGAAAATACCTGCGCCAACGCCGTTCTGTCGGATAACTGTGCTCGTGACGCTTTGAAAACAGCTTCTAGCGGACATTGGTGCCTAAAAAGGCAGCGTGATTCTACGGCAAAAAAACAAGAAAGGTAAGTTAAGCCCTACCACTTCAGGGGTGATCATCCTTAGACAAAGGGCTAACATGGCCGCCTGTCTTACTTTTCAAAGCGTTGCCAAGCCATGTCCAACCAGTCCATCAAGACCCCCTGTGTAGGCCTCTGTTCCACGGTTTACGGGGACCTTGTGTGCCGCGGCTGCAAGCGCTTCCACCACGAGGTCATCCACTGGAACGGTTACGACGACGAGGCCAAGCGCGCGGTGTGGCTGCGCCTGGAACAGTTGCTGGTGCAGGTGATGGTGGCCAAGCTGGAAGTCTTCGACAAGGACAAGCTGCGCCAACAGCTGGAACAACGCAAGATCCGTTTTGTGGCGCACCAGTCCGAATACTGCTGGGCCTACCAGTTGATCGCCCGTGGCGCGCGGGTCATCAACCAGCTGGAGGCGTATGGCATGGCTTTGCTGCCGGAATTCCGCGACTGGGAGCTACCGGAATTGCGCGATGCCATTGATCGGGAATTTTTCCTGCTGTCCGAGGCGCATTACGAGCGCTACATCGCACCGGGGTTTCTCCAGGATGCGTTTGCTGGCTGAATCCTGCAGGGTGGCTACTGGCCTCATCGCGAGCAAGCTTTGCTCCCACCGTGTTCACTTTGATTAAGTGTGAACGCTGTGGGAGCACAGCTTGCTCGCGATGAGGCCGCTAGATACACCGCCTCACCCCCGCGCCAACTCCTCAAGGTGCGCGATGATTTCGTCAGTCTTGAGCACCAGCACGTCACTCTCCAGCGTGTCGAGCACCACTTCGGCGGTGTTGCCGATCAGCGCGCCCGCCACCCCGGTGCGCGCCACTGTGCCAATCACCGTCACGGCGGCCTTGAGTTTCTGCGCGGTAAATGGAATCAGCACATCCGCCGGCCCCTCGGCGATGTGCAGGTGCGCATGGTCGATATCGAATTCGGTCTGGAACGCCAGGCATTGTTCCCGATACCGCGCTTCGATGGTTTCGGAACGCTGGAATGTGGGGTCTGGCGCCGACAGCATGGGGGAGGGGTGGGCGGCGATCACATGCAGGTCGCCCTTGGCCAGGCGGGCGATGTCGAAACCGTGCTCGATAATTGAAGCATGCAGGTGCCGGTGCTCGCCGTCAGCATTGCCCACGTCCACCGCCGCCAGGATCACCCCGTGGCTCCAGGGCCGCTCGCTCTTGACCATCAGTACCGCGCACGGGCATTGGCGCAGCAGCTTCCAGTCGGTGGGGGTCAGCAGAAAGCGTTTCAGCGCGCTTTCGTGGACGTGCTGCTTGATCACCAGGCCGCAGCCTTCGGCTTGCTGCACCTTGATGATGGTCTTTTCCAGGCTGCCTTCCCAGGCCTGCTCGGCGCTGGCACTGAAACCGTTGTCGTGAAGCTGGGTCTTGAGCAGGCTCAGCAGGGCGCTGTGGTCCTGGTGGTGGTCGCACATCAACAGGTGCAGGTGGGCCTGGGTCACACCGGCGATCAACTTCGCGCGGGTCAGCGCCTGGCTGTGGGCGTGCCCGGGGTCCAGCACCACCAGAAGGCTGCGGATCGCTTGCATGACGGGTCTCCTGCGAGGTAGGCATGCCACTACTATAGACAGCCGTCAGTCCGCCGCCCTGTCCTGTATCAAGCATAGCGGCTGGCGCTTGGCCGTGGCGTCCGTATAATCGCCGGCTTTTGCGCCCCTTGAGGAGTCGAGCATGCTGTCTGAAATCCATGAGTTCCTCGGTTGCAGGACGCCGCAGGCCTGGGTCGACGCGGCCCTGGCCGACCAGGAAACCATGCTCGTGGACCACAAGAACTGCGAGTTCAAGGCCGCCAGCACGGCATTGAGCCTGATCGCCAAATACTGCACACACGCCGACCTGATCAACATGATGTCGCGCCTGGCCCGCGAGGAGCTGGTGCACCACGAGCAGGTCATCCGCTTGATGAAAAAGCGCAAGATCGAGCTGCGTCCACTGTCGGCTGGCCGCTATGCGTCGGGCCTGCGCAAAGTGGTGCGCAACCATGAGCCGGTCAAGCTGGTGGACACCCTGGTGGTGGGCGCCTTCATCGAAGCGCGCAGCTGCGAACGTTTCGAGGCCCTGGTGCCGCACCTGGATGAGGAACTGGGGGCGTTCTACCACGGGCTGCTCAAGAGTGAGGCGCGGCACTATCAGGGTTATCTGAAGCTGGCGCATCAATATGGCGAGGCCGAGGATATCGCCCGCACCGTGGAGAAGGTGCGGGCGGTGGAAGCCGACCTGATCCTCAGCCCTGACGCGGAATTCCGCTTTCACAGCGGTGTGCCCGCCGCCTGATATCCCCCCCCCCCGAACCCTGTGGGGCCGGGCCAAGCTCGGGAAGGCCGCACCACAGGGTCACTGAATTTCCCCCGCCCCTGAACGTCTGAATAATAAGCAAGCTAACAATTTAATTTGACATTAGCTGCCTAGGCAGTAACATCTTGTATAAATTACTGCCTAGGCAGGCTTTTACACGATGAAACATTTCACCCCGGAAAACTTTCGCACTTGCACCATCGGCCTGCTCCTGGGCCGTGCGTCGTCCGTCAAGGACCGCATCCTGGATACGCACCTGGTCCCCGAAGGGGTGACTGCCGCGCAGTTCAAGGTGTTGATCATCATCGAGCAGTTCGATGTCGACCGGCCGGCCGAGTTGTGCCGCTACCTGTCGCTGGACAGCGGCTCGATGACGCGCATGCTCGACCGATTGGAACAAAAAGGCTTCATCAGCCGTCGACCTTGTGCCGATGATCGCCGTCAGGTACGGGTCAGCCTCACACCGGCCGGCCTGGCGCTGGCGGGCAAGTTGCCGGTGGTGGGCGCCGCGGCCATGAACGAGCTGGTAGGCGTGCTCGCCCCGGATGAACTGGAAAGCCTGGAACGAATCTTAACCAAAGTATTGCTGGCGGCAGGGGACACCCTCACCGCCTTGCGGGTAGGTGCTAAATGAGCGGCAAGTCCTTACGCAACCGGTTCAGCCTGGTGTTTCTGGCCATGAGCCTGGCCGGCTGCGCCAACTTCCATGGCCTGACCACCTCCGGTGTGGCCACTGATGCAAAAAACCTTCATGCCGACGCCACGCTCAAGGGCGTGACCCTGTCACCGGCTGCCTGGCCCAGGGCCGATTGGTGGAAGAGCCTGGGCGATGACCAGCTCGACGGCCTGATCCGTGAAGCGCTGCGCGACAGCCCCGACATGCAGGTGGCCGCGGCCCGTGCTCACCAGGCCGATGCAGCCGCCTACGCGGCCGACGCCGCGCGCATGCCCACCCTGGACGCCCAGGCCGGCGTGACTCGCGAGCGCCTGCCCAAGGTGCAAGACCCGCAAGGCATTGGTGGCCTGTACGCCACCGTGCGCCAGGCCGACCTGTCGTTCAACTACAGTTTCGACCTGTGGGGCGGCCAGCGTGACGCCTGGGAGGCCGCCCTGGGCCAGGCCCGTGCCGCCGAAGTGGACCGCCAGGCCGCAGCCCTGACCCTGGCCGCCGATGTTGCCCGTGCCTATAGCAACCTGGGCCAGGCCTACATCATGTACGACCTGGCACAGGACGACCTCAAGCGCACCCAGCAGATGCTCGAGCTGGGCCAGCGCCGCCTGACCGCCGGCATCGACAGCGACTACCAGTTCCAGCAAACCGAAAGCCTGGCCGCCAGCTCCCAGGCGTCGGCCGAAGACGCCAGCAAGCGCCTGCAGAGCGCCAGGATCGCCTTGGCGGTGCTGTTGGGCAAAGGCCCGGATCGTGCCAACGAAATTGCCCGGCCCAAGGTGTTGCAACCGGCCGCGGTGGCCTTGCCTTCCGTGCTGCCCGCCGAACTGCTGGGCCGGCGCCCCGACCTGGTGGCTGCCCGCTGGCGCGTGGAGGCCGCGAGCAAGGACGTTGCCGCGAGCAAGACGCGCTTCTACCCCAACCTCAACCTGAGCGCCGCCGCCGGTACCCAGTCGCTGTTGGGTGATGCCCTTTTCGGCAGCGCTAGCAAGTTCTTCAACATCGCCCCCACCGTGTCGCTGCCGATCTTCGACGGTGGCCGCCTGCGCGCCAGCCTCGACGCCACGGACGCCGACTACGATCTGGCCGTGGCGCAGTACAACAAGAGCCTGGTGAAGGCCCTTGGCGATGTCAGCGACGCGGTCAACCAGTTGCACGCCATCGACCTGCAGATCAAGGCCCAGGCGCGCGCGGCCAGCATTGCCAAGCAGTCCTTCGACACCGGCACCCTGCGTTACGGCTCGGGTATCGGCAACTACGTGGACGTGCTGACCATCGAGCAGCAATTGCTGCAGGCACAACGACAACTGGCCAGCCTCAACGCCGAACAGATCGACCTGTCGATCCAGTTGATGCAAGCCCTGGGCGGCGGTTATCAGGGCGAAGACGTCGCCCAGGCCGCTACCACTCCCGCACACGCAACACAGACTGAATAAGCTAGGTATCTGTCATGGCTACTGCCTCCGCTACAAATGCACCGGACAAGGCTCCGCAATCGGACACCCCCAACGCCGGAAACCCGCGCAAGCGCAAAATACTGCTGTTCCTTCTGTTGCTGCTGGTGATCCTGGGTGGCCTCGGCGTATGGGGCTGGTACGAAATGTACGGCCGCTGGAATGAAAGCACCGATGACGCCTATGTGAACGGCAACGTGGTGGAAATCACTCCGCTGGTCACGGGTACCGTCACCAGCATCGGCGCCGATGACGGCGACCTGGTACACGCCGGGCAAGTGCTGCTGGAGTTCGACCCGGCCGACGCCAAGGTCAACCTCCAAAGTGCCCAGGCCAACCTGGCCAAGGCCGTGCGCCAGGTGCGCGGCCTGTACAGCAATGTCGACGGCGCCAAGGCGCAGTTGCTGTCGCGCCAGACCGACCTGAAGAAGGCCCAGGACAACTACGACCGTCGTCGTACCCTGGCGGCCGGTGGGGCGATTTCCCAGGAAGAGCTGTCCCACGCCCGTGACGACCTGAACGCGGCCCAGGCGGCGGTCGCCAACGCGCAGCAGGGCCTGAAGAGCAATACCGCGCTGGTGGATGACACCACTGTGGCCACCCACCCGGAAGTGATGGCTGCCGCGGCGCAACTGCGCCAGGCCTACCTGGCCAATGCCCGTACCACGCTGATCGCGCCGGTGACCGGCTACGTGGCCAAGCGTACCGTGCAACTGGGCCAGCGTATCCAGCCGGGTACCGCGACCATGGCGGTCATTCCCCTGGACCAGGTGTGGGTAGACGCCAACTTCAAGGAAACCCAGCTGAGCAAGATGCGCATCGGCCAACCGGTGGACATCACCGCCGACCTGTACGGCAGCGATGCCAAGTTCAGCGGCACCGTGGACAGCCTCGGCGCCGGCACCGGCAGCGCCTTTGCGTTGCTCCCTGCGCAGAACGCCACCGGTAACTGGATCAAGATCGTTCAGCGGGTACCCGTCCGTATCCATCTGAACCCGGATGAGCTGAGCAAGCACCCGCTGCGTATCGGCCTGTCCACCGTGGTCGACGTCAACCTGCACGACCAGAGCGGCCCGGTACTGGCCCAGCAGCCGCCGCAAAAAGCGTCGTTCAGCACCCAGGTCTACGACCGCCAACTGGGTGAAGCCGACGACATGATCAACCGCCTGATCCACGACAACAGCGTTGGCGCCGGCAACACTGCCCAACGTTGATTCGCCAATCCGCAGGCCCGGTGCGCACGCGCCGGGCCTGATCGACTTCTTTTCCGGGGATTTGCGATGAGCAACGCTTCCTTCAAGCCGCCCAGCCTGCTGCTCAGCACCATCGGCCTGTCGCTGGCGACTTTCATGCAGGTGCTCGACACCACCATTGCCAACGTGGCATTGCCGACCATTTCCGGCAACCTGGGCGTCAGCTCCGAGCAGGGCACCTGGGTCATCACCTCGTTCGCGGTGAGTAACGCCATCGCCTTGCCGCTGACCGGCTGGCTGAGCCGACGGTTCGGCGAGGTGAAGCTGTTCCTGTGGGCCACCATCCTGTTCGTGCTGGCGTCGTTCCTGTGCGGTATTTCCACCTCGATGCCCGAACTGGTCGGCTTCCGCGTGCTCCAGGGCGTGGTGGCAGGGCCCCTGTACCCCATGACCCAGACTTTGCTGATCGCGGTCTACCCCCCGGCGAAAAGGGGGATGGCACTGGCACTGCTGGCCATGGTGACGGTGGTGGCGCCCATTGCCGGACCGATCCTGGGTGGCTGGATCACGGACAGTTACAGCTGGCCGTGGATCTTCTTCATCAACGTGCCAATCGGTATCTTCGCCTGCCTGGTGGTGCGCCAGCAGTTGGCGGCGCGGCCGGTGGTCACCAGTCGCCAGCCCATGGACTACGTGGGCCTGATTGCCTTGATCATCGGGGTCGGGGCCTTGCAGATCGTGCTCGACAAGGGCAACGACGCTGACTGGTTCGAGTCCAACTTCATTGTCATCGGCGCAGTGATATCGGCCATTGCCCTGGCGTTCTTCGTGATCTGGGAGCTGACCGACGAGCACCCGGTGGTGAACCTGAAGCTGTTCAAGTACCGCAACTTCCGTTTCGGTACCATTGTGCTGATATTGGGTTATTCCGGGTTCTTCGGCATCAACCTGATCCTGCCCCAGTGGTTGCAGACGCAGTTGGGCTACACCGCCACCTGGGCGGGCCTGGCGGTGGCGCCGCTGGGCATATTGCCGGTGCTGATGTCGCCGTTCGTGGGCAAATACGCCACCCGGTTCGACCTGCGGATTCTGGCGGGGCTGGCGTTCCTGGCCATCGGCACCAGTTGCTTCATGCGGGCGGGCTTTACCAATGAGGTGGACTTCAACCACGTGGCGCTGGTGCAGATGTTCATGGGTATCGGGGTGGCGCTGTTCTTCATGCCGACCTTGACCATCCTGCTCTCGGACCTGCCGCCCGCGCAGATCGCCGACGGCTCGGGCCTGGCGACCTTCCTGCGGACCCTGGGCGGCAGCTTCGCCGCCTCGCTGACCACCTGGATCTGGATTCGCCGGGCGGACCAGCACCATGCCTACCTGACGGAAAGCATCACGCCGTACGACCCGGCGACCCAGCATGCGATTCAGCAGATGGGCGGGGCGGGGCTCAAGACCTATCAGCAGTTGGATGGGATTGTCGAGGCGCAGGCCTACATGCTTTCCACCGTGGATTACTTCACGCTGCTGGGCTGGATGTTCATGGGGTTGATTCTGATCGTCTGGCTGGCCAAGCCGCCGTTCAGCGCCAAGGCCGGGCCGGAGGCCGCGGGCCACTGATCGGTGGTGCGGCGTTCCCGCGCTTCGCCCGGTCCCACAGGGTTCTTGCTGACCGGGTGAGACCGAGCGAAGCTCGGGAAAAAGGCGACGCGGTCTAGAAGGGGAATGCCGCCAGGGACATCCCTTGCTCATCCACCTGCAATGCCCACCCATCCTTGTCCCAATCCCCCAGTACAATCCGCCGCGCCGGCGCATCGCCTGCGTGGAGCTTGTGGATGGCGGGCCGGTGGGTGTGGCCGTGGATCAAGGTGGTGACCTTGTGCTCGGCCATCACCCGCGGCACTTCCTCGGGCGTGACGTCGACGATATCGTTGGCCTTCATGCGGGTTTGCGCGCGGCTCTCACTGCGCAGCTTGCGTGCCAGCCTGTGGCGGGTGCGCAAGGGCAGGTGGCGCAGGATGAACAGCGTCAGCGGGTTGCGCAGGATGCGGCGCATGCGCATGTAGCCTTCGTCGCGGGTGCACAGGCTGTCGCCGTGCATCAGCAATACCGGCTCGCCGTAGAAGTCCACCACGCTGGGGTCGCGCAGCAGCGTCGCGCCCGCCAGCTTGCAGAAGCGCCGGCCAAGCAGGAAGTCGCGGTTACCGTGCATCAGAAAGATCTTCGTGCCACTGTCGCTCAGGGCGCGCAGGGCCTCGCCGATCGAAAGCTGGTAGGGGGTCATGCCATCGTCGCCGATCCAGGCTTCGAAAAAGTCCCCCAGAATATAAAGAGCGCTCGCCGAGCGCGCGCGCCCGGCGAGAAACTCCAGGAACGCCCGGGTGATGTCCGGACGTTCTTCCTGCAAGTGCAGATCAGAGATCAGCAGAATCACTCAATGATCTCGGCTTTCTCGATGACCACGTCTTCTACCGGTACGTCCTGGTGGCCCGACTTGGAGCCAGTGGCCACGCCCTTGATCTTGTCGACCACGTCGTTGCCTTCGACCACTTCACCGAACACGGCATAGCCCCAGCCCTGAACGGTCGGTGCGCTGTGGTTCAGGAAGGTGTTGTCGGCGACGTTGATGAAGAACTGCGCCGAAGCCGAATGCGGCTCCATGGTACGGGCCATGGCGACGGTGTACTTGGTGTTGGAAAGACCGTTGTTGGCTTCGTTCTGGATGCTTGGGCGCTTGTCTTTCTTTTCCTTCATGCCTGGCTCGAAACCGCCTCCCTGGATCATGAAGTTGCTGATGACGCGGTGGAACACGGTGTTGGCGTAGTGGCCAGCGTTGACGTATTCGATGAAGTTGGCCACGGTTTTCGGAGCCTTCTCGGCATTCAGCTGCAGCACGATGTCGCCGAAGTTGGTAGTCAGTTTTACTTTGGACATTTCAGGATTCGCTCTTCTTTAGAGAATGTGGCGGGTCATTTATAACCCTGACGCGCAGTTTACAGGTCGCGATACGCATTTCGAGGCTGTTTTTTCGCAGACGGCCGGCGAAACCCGGCAGACTGGCCTGTCAGCGACTTGACAGCTTCGGCTATGATAAGCGCTTTGATTTAGTCGGCCTACCCATGGCCACAGGTACGTTTTCAAGGATCCTATGAGCAAGCCCACCGCCGATCACGCTCCCAATGCCGCAAACGCCAAAGGCGCGCCGGTAGTCCCGACCAATTTCCTGCGGCCGATCCTGCAGGCCGACCTGGACTCGGGCAAGCACGCCAGCATCGTCACCCGCTTCCCGCCGGAGCCCAACGGCTACCTGCACATCGGCCATGCCAAGTCGATCTGCGTGAACTTCGGCCTGGCCAAAGAGCTGGGCGGCGTGTGCCACCTGCGCTTCGACGACACCAACCCGGCCAAGGAAGACCAGGAGTACATCGACGCCATCGAGCGTGATGTCAAGTGGCTGGGTTTCGAATGGGCCGGCGAAGTGCGCTACGCCTCGCAGTATTTCGACCAGTTGCACGACTGGGCCGTGGACCTGATCAAGGCCGGCAAGGCCTATGTGTGCGACCTGACCCCGGAACAGGCCCGCGAATACCGTGGCAGCCTGACCGAGCCTGGCAAGAACAGCCCGTTCCGCGAGCGTTCGGTGGAAGAGAACCTGGACCTGTTCGCCCGCATGAAAGCTGGCGAGTTCCAGGACGGCGAGCGCGTGCTGCGCGCCAGGATCGACATGGCCTCGCCGAACATGAACCTGCGCGACCCGATCCTGTATCGCATCCGCCATGCCCACCACCACCAGACCGGTGACACGTGGTGCATCTACCCCAACTACGACTTCACCCACGGCCAGTCCGACGCCATCGAAGGCATCACCCACTCCATCTGCACCCTGGAGTTCGAAGGCCATCGGCCGCTGTACGACTGGTTCCTGGACAACCTGCCGGTGCCCAGCCACCCGCGCCAGTACGAGTTCAGCCGCCTGAACCTGAGCTACACCGTGACCAGCAAGCGCAAGCTCAAGCAACTGGTGGACGAGCAGCACGTGCAGGGCTGGGACGACCCGCGCATGTCCACCCTGTCGGGCTTCCGCCGTCGTGGCTACACCGCCGCGTCCATTCGCAACTTCTGCGAAATGATCGGTACCAACCGCTCCGACGGCGTGGTGGACATGAACATGCTGGAATTCAGCATCCGTGACGACCTGGACCGCAACGCCCCGCGTGCCATGTGCGTGCTGCGCCCGCTGAAGGTGACGATCACCAACTACCCCGAAGGCCAGGAAGAAACCCTGGAGCTGCCACGCCACCCGAAGGAAGACATGGGTGTTCGCGTGCTGCCGTTCGCCCGTGAGATCTACATCGACCGCGACGACTTCATGGAAGAGCCGCCCAAGGGCTACAAGCGCCTGGAGCCAGCCGGTGAAGTGCGCCTGCGCGGCAGCTACGTGATCCGTGCCGACGAAGCCATCAAGGATGCCGACGGCAACATCGTCGAGCTGCTGTGCAGCTACGACCCCGACACCCTGGGCAAGAACCCCGAGGGCCGCAAGGTCAAGGGCGTGATCCACTGGGTGCCGGCCGCCGCCAGCGTCGAGTGCGAGGTGCGTCTGTATGACCGCCTGTTCCGCTCCCCGAGCCCGGAAAAGGCCGAGGAAGGCGCCAGCTTCCTGGACAACATCAACCCTGATTCGCTGCAAGTGCTGACCGGTTGTCGTGCCGAGCCTTCGTTGGGCAACGCACAGCCGGAAGACCGCTTCCAGTTCGAGCGCGAAGGCTACTTCTGCGCCGACCTGAAAGACACCCAGCCTGGTCGTCCGGTATTCAACCGTACCGTCACCCTGCGCGACTCGTGGGGCAGCTAAGGAATCATCGTGCTAACGATCTACAACACGCTCACCAAGAGCAAGGAAGTCTTCAAGCCGCTGGACGGCAACAAGGTGCGGATGTACGTGTGCGGCATGACCGTGTACGACTTCTGCCACATTGGCCATGGCCGCAGCATGATCGCCTTCGACCTGGTGACCCGCTGGCTGCGCCATAGCGGCTACGACCTGACCTATGTGCGCAACATCACCGACATCGACGACAAGATCATCAACCGCGCGCGGGACAACGGCGAAAGCTTCGACGCCCTGACCGCGCGCATGATCGACGCGATGCACGAGGATGAAGCGCGCCTGAACATCCTCAAGCCGGACCTGGAACCGCGTGCCACCGACCACATCGCCGGCATGCATGCGATGATCCAGACCCTGATCGACAAGGGTTTCGCCTACGCCCCGGGCAACGGCGACGTGTACTACCGCGTCGGCAAGTTCGTGGGCTACGGCAAGCTGTCACGCAAGAAGATCGAAGACCTGCGCATCGGTGCCCGCATCGAAGTGGACGAAGCCAAGCAGGACCCGCTCGACTTCGTGCTGTGGAAGGGCGTCAAGCCCGGCGAGCCGAGCTGGGAATCGCCATGGGGCCCGGGCCGGCCGGGCTGGCACATCGAGTGCTCGGTGATGTCGACCTGCTGCCTGGGCGACACCTTCGACATCCACGGCGGTGGCAACGACCTGGAGTTCCCGCACCACGAGAACGAGATCGCCCAGAGCGAGGCCGCCACCGGCCAGCAATACGCCAATGCCTGGATGCACTGCGGCATGATCCGCATCAATGGTGAGAAGATGTCCAAGTCCCTGGGCAACTACTTCACCATTCGCGACGTGCTGGCCAAGTATCACCCGGAGGTGGTGCGCTACCTGCTGGTGTCCAGCCACTACCGCAGTTCCATCAACTACTCCGAGGACAGCCTGCGCGAGTCCAAGGGTGCGCTGGAACGCTTCTACCACGCGCTCAAGGGCTTGCCGGCCGTGGCCGCCGTCGGTGGCGAGGATTACGTTCAGCGTTTCACCGACGCCATGAACGACGACTTCGCCACCCCGGAAGCCTGCGCCGTGTTGTTCGACCTGGTGCGCGAAATCAACCGCCTGCGTGACAGCGATGTCGATGCGGCGGCTGGCTTGGCGGCGCGCCTGCGTGAGCTGGGCGGGTTGCTGGGGGTGCTGCAACTGGAAGCGGATGACTTCCTGCGTGCCGGTGCCGAAGGCAAGGTTGACGCGGCTGAAGTCGAAGCCCTGATTGCCGCGCGCCTGGCGGCGCGGGCGAACAAGGACTGGGCCGAGTCGGACCGCATCCGTGATCAGATCACCGCCATGGGCGTGGTGCTGGAGGACGGCAAGGGTGCCACCACCTGGCGCCTGGCGGACTGACCACCGCAGGTTGAAAAAAAGGGGTGGTGCCGTTGGCACCGCCCCTTTTTTTGCCCTGATGCACAGCCCCGTGGCGGCGGCCCCAGCCCATCAAGCGTAATGCCGGCCTTCCAGCGCCGTCAGTTCCATCAGCAACTGCCGTTCGCTGCTGTGCCATTGAGTTTCCAATTGCTTGAACTGGTCGCCCAACTGCTCGATCGACTCCCCAGGCGAATCCTCGGTCAACTTCAGCACCCGCGCCTCGTACTCCACTTTGAGCGCCGCGAAACGCTCCGGGTAAGTGTCACGCAGGTAGGCCTGCCAGAAGTCGCGGTCCGCCGCATACTGCAGGAAGGCGTCACCCTGTTCCCCTCGTTGCACATGGCGCCGGGCATCATCCAGTTCACCGGGGCGCAGGTCCGCGGTGCCTTCGTACAGCATGCGCCCGGGTGGCAGGGGCAGGTTCAATTCCCTGGCCAGGCGCAGGCGGTACGCCAGGCGTACTTCGGCCTGGTCACGCGCCCCGGCCTGTTCGACGGCAAAACGGTCCAGTTCCTGGGAGCGGTACAACTGGCGTACCAGGCGGTCAAGCACTTGCCCTCGCTGGTCGGCTTCGATACCCGCCAGGGACTGGCGCGTGAACACCTGGATTTCCATCTGGTTGAACGCCAGCCTGATACCGTCCGGGCAGGTGGAGTGGTCCAGTAGCAGCTGCAGGGGCTCTTCGGCCATGCCGTTGAGCAGCAGGCGCAGTTCAGTGTCGGCCGCGGCGGCCTGCAGCACGGTCCAGACCCGCTGGTTCAGTTCGGCGCGGGTGGCCAGCCGGCGGAAATCGGCGGTCTGGCGCAGCCGGTCGATCATGTTGAGCAAGTGCCCGGCGTCTGCGCCGGTGGCTATCTGTTCCCAGGTCTGGCGCCGGCCGGCCTCAGCTTCGACATTGCCGGCCAGCCACGGCTCGACGGTGGCCACCTGGGCGTTGGCTTCCACGTCCAAGCCAGGGCTGTGCGGCGTGTGCGCGCTCCCCTCGGAATCGGAGCTGTGTGCATCGCTTTGTGACAGCTCCAGAATGTCCTCGGGCAAATCCATGTCGAAGCCGTACGGCCGGTAGTAGGACTCCGAAATGTGTGCCCTGCGCATGGTCTCGTGGGTCAGGGGGTTGTTGCGCAGCTCAATGACCGTATGGCCTGTGTCGCGGCGATGGTTGGCCAGTATGTGCTCCGGCAGTTCGGTCAAGCCGTTGTTTTCCAGCCCGAGGCGCTCCAGGTGGTCGGGAATCAGGTCGCCCAGCCACTCAGGCCACTGGCGGAGACCGGTATTGTCCAGGCTCAACCACGCCATGTTGCGGGCGGCAAGGCCGCGGGCATGGGTGATGGTGCCCAGGGTGTTGCCATTCAGTACCAGCGACTCAAGCGAAGGCAGCCCAGCGAAGAAGTCGAGGGCTGCCTGGTCTATGGTCAAGCCTTGGTTCACCAGGCTCACCGCCCGCAGGTCGGTCATGTTCTGCAGTGCGGTCGGCAGCTCGGTCATGGCGCTGATGTGGTCGGTGAAGATCAGGTTGCGCAGGCGCGGGAAGCGTTGCAGCAGGCTATTGATCTGAGCGGCCGTGGCGTCGGTGCGGGTGACCGCCAGGTGGTGGATGTTCTCGTAGAAACGGTCGGGCAGGGTGCCGGGGAAGTCGGCAAGGGCGCCGCCTTCCAGCGCGAGGAATGGCCGCGCGCCTTCGACACTGTAGGTCTGCCAATACTCGTTGATTGCCTCGGCGGTCCGTTGGCGCAACGCCCGGCGCGGCGCATCCACGGTGCTGGAGGACGACGAGGTCGCGAGCCAGTCGTCCACCGCCTGGCGCAGTGCGCGGCTTTCGCGTACCAGCCCTTGCAGCTCATCTTCGGGCAAGTCGGCGTCGAAGATGAAGCGGCTGTCTGAGCGCTCGCTCATGCGCAGGGTAATCATGGTTTCGCGGGGCAATGGGTTGTCGCGTACGATCAGGCGAGTCTGGCGCGGGCTACCCGCCGGGTTGGCGAGGATGTGGGCTGGCAGTTCACTGAGGTGGTTGCCGCGTACGGACAATTGTGTGGTGTGCTCCAGTACCTCGGTGTTGAACCAGTCGGGCCTGAAGACGCTCCATTGGTCCGCGGTATGGTCCATGCCCAGGTATTCCAGCTCCAGCCCGCTGATGTCCAGCGGGGCGTAGAACGGGTTGCCGCTCAAGTCCAGCCGGCGTAACCGCGGCAGGCGGCGTATCGTGGCCAGGGTCGACTCCTGCATGGCAATGCGCAGGTTCCTGAGGCTCAGTTCGGTGAGCTCGGGGTATTGCTCGGCAATCAGGCCAGGCCAGTCGCGGAACCAGGCGAAGGCCGGCGACGCCGTGCCTTCGATCGACAATGCGGTCACTGCCGGAAAGCGTTGCAGCAACCCCTGCGCGGCCGTGCGTTCGGCCTGGATCGCCAGGTCCAGCTGGTTGGGAATGAAGAGGTCGCTGATCCACGGTGACGCCAGGGTGTTCAAGCGCAGGTCTCGCACACTCAGGCGCTCCACGCGTTCCAGCAGAAACGAGGGCAGCCGGGGAGGGAAGTCGGCCAGGTAAACCGCGTCCAGCCGGAGTTCGTGGCTGCCCCGGCCGGTTTCCGGCAGGGCGCCGTGCCGCCAGCAGTGCCACAGCGCGTCGCCGATGCGTTGTCGGCTACCGGCGCGCGCCGGGTCCATCGACGGAATCGCGGCAGACTCCATCACCCATTCGTCCAGCGCCGCGCGCAGGTGCTGCTGTTCATCCAGCAGGCGGTTGAGGCGGGCGTCGATGGCTTCTCGGTTGAGCCCGGCCGCGTACAGCTCCTCCAGCAGGGTACGGGCGTGGGCATCGAGGGGCGACTCCAGCTCCAGAATGCGGATCTTGTCCAGCAAGCTGTCCTCGGTGATGATTCGCCCGGGGCGCGCCGGGCCTCGCAAGGCCATGCCTGGCCGGCCTTCCGCCAGTGCCATGGGCGACTTGGCCCCCGGTTTGTCGGCGGCCATGTTCAACAGCTCGCGGACTTTGTACCGGGGCAGCAGCGGGGCATCGCGCACGGTTTGTTGCAGGGCCTGTTGCTGGTTGACGCCGGGAAAGCCCAGTTCGGCGCGTTGGGCATCCGGCAAGGCATGCAGCACGGCGCCATATATGTCATCCCGGCCATGCAGGTGGCGATTTTCGCTGTCGCGCGTTTCGTAGCGGTCGGTATCCTTTATCAGCACTTTGTCGACGCGGGCCTGGTCCGTGCCCACCTGGTCCAGGAGCGGGCCGTGGAAGGCGCCGTCGCGCACACGAATGCGTACCTCCTTCGACCAGCCCGGCAGTGCCTCGATACTGTGCAGCTTGACCACCTCGGTATCCGGGTTGGGGCCGGTCTCCAGGTAAAGGCCTTCATAGGCGCGGTTCAGGCGCAGCGTCTCCAGGAAAATGCGGGCTTCGCCAGACACGCGTTCTGGTGGCGTCCCGTCGGCCAGCAGGCGCGTGCGTTCTCGCGGGGTGACCTGCGCGGCCAGCTCATCGGCTACCGCGCGGGGCAAGCCTTCGAACTGTTGCTGGAGCCGCGCGGCCACAGCATCGTCGCTGGTTTGCAGCGCCTGATAGCGCTGTTCGAACAGCCGGGTGCGATGGCGGCGGGCTTGCTCGGCCAGCCGTTGGCGAAGTTCGCGAGTGCGCGCCGTCGTGCTCAGTTGGCCGGCACTGACGTTCTCCTGCAGCAGGGCCTTGACCTCGGCTTCATCGAGTTGCTCAAGCACCACGTCAAGGGCGATGGTGCCTTCGACGACCCTGACGGGCGGACGGCTACCGGGCGGGGTACCGAAGGTGCGCAAGGGGGTGCCCTGGGTGTCCACCCATTCCAGCAGGCGCCCGTCAGGCCAGCCCGGCGCTTCGCTCAGGAGCTGTAGTTGCAGTGCGTCATCGGTCACGGTGAAACCGGATTCCAGCTGGTGTATGAAAGTGTCCAGCTGCTGGTCCAGGCGAAAGCGCTGCAAGGTGTCATCGAACAGCGGCGGAGGTCGTTCCCCTTCGGCGAGTGAGCGGCGCAGCACGGCTTCATGGGTATCGCTGGCACGCAGGATACGGCTGCCGGCCTCGTCGCTGATGCCGTCTGCCATAGGGCCCAGGCGGCGGAACAGTTCATGGCCTTCCCAGTCCTGGGGGCGGTCGAGTTCGTGCAGCCATGCGCCCTTGCCGTTGTGGCGCAGGACTGGCTCGTAGGCGCCCGGTCGGTCGGGGTGTGCCAGCCGGTAAGGTCCTTGCCTGACGCTATAGGTGCGTCCGTCCTTGGGTAGCCAGAGTTTGCCGGCATATTCATACAGCCCCAGTTCATTGGGCTTCAGCGCCGCAGGCAGCACGACGTCGTGATGGAAGGGCGCAAGATCCGGCTTCCACAACCGCCTGGTGCCGTCAGGCAGGGTCACGGGGCGCATGGCCTTCACCGGCTCGGGCACGCTCACCCCGGGCACGTCGGCGGCCAGCCCAGCGCCGCCCGCGGCCATCAGGGCGATCATCGCCAGGTTGTCCACCACGCCCATCAGGTAGCCGAAGGCGCTGTCCTGATCGCCCTTGACCAGTGCGTCGAAGCCTTCATAGGTGCTGTAGCACAACTGCGCGGCGGTCACCGCGAGCATGATCTCGCCCACGCCGGGTACCACGAAGGCCGCGACGTTCAGGGCGTCGAAAAACTTGTCTTCGAAATACTGCAGCCTGGCGTCGCGGGTTTTCTGGTCTTCGTCGGAAGTGGGTACCAGGTGAAAACGGGCATCGTCCTTGAGCGTGGCCACCTTGCGGTCGTGCAGCGCTTCCAGCCAATAGGTGTCGAAGGGCGTGGTGCTCAAGTGGATGGCGGCGTCCTTGTTCAGCTTGACCTCGTACCAACCTCGGGTGCTGTTCCACACTTTGGGGTAAAGGGTTTGCCGCAGCCGGGTAAACAGGCGGTTGCGCTCACGCGCCGGAACGAGGGTGGCGAAGAAGCGTTGGTAAGCCGGTTCGATCAGACGGTCGCGCAGGGCCTGCATGAAGGCCAGCCGGGAAGGGTAGCATTTGAGTGGGGCCACGGGGTCGTCGGGGATGTAGGCGATGATGCGCTCAAGGCCGTCTGAATAACGCCGTGTGTCGTGGATCAGCGTCACCCCTGTCAATGGCGTGTCGAACACGCTGAGGTGACTGAACGCGGTGTAGGGGGAACTGGCCGTCAGGCGCGTCAATTGCCGATGCATATCAGCGTCGATGTCGCCCTTGAGCAGGGCCACGTGGGCGTGCACGTGCAGCGTTGCGCGCTCCAGCAATTTGACCCGCGCGGCCACCTCGGCCCGGCCTGTACCGGCGGCGTCGCCGGGGCGCTGCAGCCACTGCAGCAGCAGCTCGATGTGGTCCTGGTACTGTCGGCCCAAGTCCATCTCGCGGCACAGGCTGGCGAATTCATGCGGCTCGATGCTCAGGCGTTTGCCTCGGATGGCCAGCACCTCCAGTGGGTAGTCTTCATACAGCCCGGCGCGGATGGCGTCGTCGTCCATGCCGCCGGCTGCCGCGTCCACGGCTTCAAAGTTTTGCATCGCGGCCTGCAAGAGCGTGCTGATCGCGGCTTTGCGGGCGTTCTGCAACTGCACCATCGGGTCTTTGGAAGCGCCAGCGAACGAGTTGTCGACCACGGCGTGGCGGGCGTGGAAGAGGTACGTGCCGGTGGTGTCGAGTTTCAGGCCGAAGCGTTTTTCCAGTTCGGCTTCCAGTCGGGGGCGGGCGAAGGCTTCGGGCGATGGCAGCAGGTCGAATATTTCGTTTACCTCGCGCAGGCTGATCCGATAATCGGTGTAGCTGACGGCGAGTTGTTCGACCACCTCGGGCATGTCCTTGCGACCCTTCACGTACCAGGCGGGGCTCGAAGCCCCCGCTGTCCGCATCCGGGCATGGGTGTCGCTACCGGCGTGGAGCAGCCAGGTGGGAACAGCATTTTTCACGATGTCGTAATGGACGGCAGTGGGGTTGGCCGTGGGGGCAGGTGCTGGCGCGGTCATGACAAAGTCCTTTTGTCCGTTGAGGGGCGCTCAGTTTAAGAGGGCGGTCGCAGGGAAACGGTATCAATGTCTATGTACATGCGCGCAGGCTCAGCGCTCTGTCTTGCAGGCGCGCAGGCGCTTGTACAGGGTGTTGCGACTGACCCCCAGCCGGCGCGCCAGCTGCGAAATATTGCCGTCGCTGTCACGCAGCAACTCTCCCAGGTCGTGCCGGGATGACGGCTCTATCAGGGCGGCAGGCAGTGCCTGCAGTTCCTCGAGAAAAGCTTGCGGCAAGTCGCCGACATCAATGGCAAGCGAGTTTACGGTCACATGGATTACGGCAGAAAGACCCTTCCCTGGGCTGGCGTTTCACCGATGCCTGGTTCTCCATGGCCGGGGGCGGTGACAAGGGCTTGCCCAACGGCCTGCCGGTGGACGAGTGGGGGATCCGCGTGCAGGACTGCCACCCTGTGCAATGGACGCCTACCGGCACCAACGTGCCCGACTACCCGCGCCTGGCCCAGCTGTGGTGGAGCCATATCGCCGAGGTTGCCAGTGGCGAGAAAACCCCACAAGAGGCGCTGGATGGCCTGGCCAAGGACCAGGATGCGGTGATGAGCCGGCTTGAGCGCTCCAACGCGCAGAAAAAAGAATGCGCGCCGATCATGAACCCCGAGCGTGACGCACAGTACTGGTTCGATCAGCCGGGCGCGCCGAAACCGAAGCTGGCCAACGAGAAGCCTCAGGGTGAAACCGTGAGCTATGCCCAGTTGCTCAAGTCCTGGGAGGCGGCGCGCAAGTAACCGATGGCCCACATGAAAACGCCGCAGCCCCGGGTTCAGGGCTGCGGCGTTTTTTCGGGCCGGGGTGTCACTCAGGCATGCAGCGTTTCGCAGGCATACAGGGTGTTTTCCAGCAGGCAGGCGCGGGTCATGGGGCCGACGCCACCCGGTACCGGAGTAATCCAGCCGGCGCGAGGCAGGGCGGTGTCGTACACCACGTCGCCCACCAGCTTGCCATCGGCCTGGCGGTTGATGCCCACGTCGATGACGATGGCGCCTTCCTTGATCCACTCACCCTTGACCAGCCCGGGCTTGCCGGCGGCCACCACCACCAGGTCGGCGCGGCCGACGTGGCCGGCCAGGTCCTGGGTGAAACGGTGAGTCACCGTCACGGTGCAGCCGGCCAGCAGCAGTTCCATGGCCATCGGGCGGCCGACGATGTTGGAGGCGCCCACCACCACGGCGTTCATGCCGTAGAGGTCCTGGCCGGTGCTTTCCAGCAGTGTCATGATGCCCTTGGGGGTGCAGGGGCGCAGCAGCGGAATCCGTTGTGCCAGGCGGCCGACGTTATAGGGGTGGAAGCCGTCCACGTCCTTGTCCGGGCGGATGCGTTCGAGCAGCCTGGAGGCGTCCAGGTGCTCCGGCAGGGGCAGTTGCAGCAGGATGCCGTCGATGTTCGGATCATCGTTCAGACGGTCGATCAAGCTTTCCAGCTCGTGCTGGGTGGTCTGGGCAGGAAGGTCGAAGGCTTGGGACAGAAAGCCTACCTCTTCACAGTCTTTACGCTTGTGCGAGACATAAACCTGGGAGGCAGGATCGCTGCCGACCAGGATCACGGCGAGGCCGGGGGTGCGAAGGCCTTGCTGGCGGCGCTCGGTGACCCGTTGGGCGATCTGCTGGCGCAGGCTAGCGGCGATCGCCTTGCCGTCGATTAGTTGTGCAGTCATGACGCGTGATTAACCATCGAGAGGGAAGAAAAGGTGCGGGTATTCTCGCATGCTATAGAAGCAGGGCAAAGGCGCTTGGTCCGACGATTCCGCTAACCCCTTAAAAAAAATGAATTTTTTCAAGAAAACAGTTGACGACCCTCCAGGGCGTCTATAACATTCGTCGCACTTGTCGGGCAGAGCCTAGCACTGGTGAAAAAGGTCAGGCAGAGTTAATGGTTTAACTCAGCAGGACTGAAGCTTAAAATTTGTAGTCGTGACCGAGTGCAAATTAAATAAGCGCCCGTAGCTCAGCTGGATAGAGCATCCGCCTTCTAAGCGGATGGTCGCAGGTTCGAGTCCTGCCGGGTGCGCCATTAGGCAGCTTTGGCACAAGTAGCGCAATATGGTGGGCGTAGCTCAGTTGGTAGAGCACAGGATTGTGACTCCTGTTGTCGTGGGTTCGATCCCCATCGTCCACCCCATATTTCGAAAGGCGCCTGATGAAAGTCTGGCGCCTTTGCTTTAAAAGCTTCAAAAGCGGACGTGGTGAAATTGGTAGACACACTGGATTTAGGTTCCAGCGGCGCAAGCTGTAAGAGTTCGAGTCTCTTCGTCCGCACCATTCAAGCTGTATCGCCCCGTTTGCTGTTGGGGCACCGGTAACACCCGCGTTATGGTGGGCGTAGCTCAGTTGGTAGAGCACAGGATTGTGACTCCTGTTGTCGTGGGTTCGATCCCCATCGTCCACCCCATATCTCATGAAAAAGGCGCCTGATGCGAATCAGGCGCCTTTTTTGTTTTCCGGGTTTGGGTTTGGGGTGTTTTCGAGACCAGGCGCCGCCCGGGCGGCGCTCGGCCTCAAGGGCGCTAGAGGAGCCAAGCCATGCACCCAGCAGCACCCCCCCCATCACCCACAAAAAAGCCCGCCTCTCACAAGGCGGGCTTCTTCATTTCCATCATCGACTCAGCGATACCACCCGTGGTGATAACCCCCGCCACCATGCCCATGGTCAGGGAAGATAATGCACCCGGAGGTGCTCAGGATGGCCAGGGCGGCCACGGCAGCCACAGTCAGTTTGGTCAGTTTGTTGATCACGGTTGTCTCCTAGTGTCGGGGGTAATGCACCCGTACTGATGAATCAGACACCGAAAATTTGTAACTGTTTGTCTACGAACGTAAATATTTCGAAAAGATACGTCAGCCAATGTCAATCGGTTGAACCTTGCGCGTGTGCCGCCCGTCGCGGGCGAAAAGGCCCGTCGGCGACCCTGCAAGCCTCTGCCAAGCCCTTTGTGGCCGGGCTTTGGCGGTGGTTTTGCAACTCCTTTTTCCAAGCTGTCTTGCACAGGGTGACTTCTTGTGTTCGACCCTCTAGAATGCATGCCCTTGATTGGGGTCGGAAATGGCCGGCTAACGTCTGTGCAACGAGGAAAATCCATGCAAGTTTCTGTTGAAAACACTTCCGCTCTCGAGCGCCGCATGACCATCGGCGTGCCTGCCGAGCGCATCGAGACCGAAGTCAACAAGCGTCTGCAACAGACTGCCCGTCGCGCTAAGGTTCCAGGCTTCCGTCCTGGCAAAGTGCCGATGAGCGTGATTCGTCAGCGCTACGAAGATTCCGCACGTCAGGAAGCCCTGGGCGACCTGATCCAGGCGACTTTCTACGAAGCCGTGGTTGAGCAGAAGCTGAATCCAGCCGGTGCCCCGGCTGTCGAGCCTAAAGTGTTCGAAAAGGGCAAGGACCTGGAATACATCGCGACTTTCGAAGTATTCCCGGAGTTCGCCGTCGCAGGTTTCGAGTCCATCAACGTCGAGCGCCTGAGCGCCGAAGTGGCTGATGCCGACCTGGACAACATGCTGGAAGTGCTGCGCAAGCAGAACGTGCGTTTCGAAGCTGCCGACCGCGCCGCTGCGAACGAAGACCAGCTGAACATCGATTTCGTCGGCAAGGTCGACGGTGAAGTCTTCGCCGGTGGTTCGGCCCAGGGCACCCAGCTGGTGCTGGGTTCCGGCCGCATGATCCCGGGCTTCGAAGATGGCCTGGTTGGCGCCAAGGCCGGTGAAGAGCGCGTGCTGAACGTGACCTTCCCAGAGGACTACCAGAACCTGGACCTGGCCGGCAAGGCCGCCGAGTTCACCGTCAAGGTCAACAGCGTTTCCGCGCCGACCCTGCCTGAGCTGAACGAAGCGTTCTTCAACCAGTTCGGTATCAAGGAAACCGGTCTGGAAGGTTTCCGCGCCGAAGTTCGCAAGAACATGGAGCGCGAGCTGCGCCAGGCCATCAAGACCAAGGTGAAGAACCAGGTCATGGACGGTCTGCTGGCTGCCAACCCGATCGAAGTGCCAAAGGCTCTGCTGGAAAACGAAGTGAACCGCCTGCGCGTTCAAGCCGTTCAGCAGTTCGGTGGCAACATCAAGCCAGACCAACTGCCGGCCGAGCTGTTCGAAGAACAAGCCAAGCGCCGCGTTGTCCTGGGCCTGATCGTCGCCGAAGTGGTCAAGGCCAACGAGCTGAAGCCGGACGAAGCCCGCGTACGTGAGCTGATCCAGGAAATGGCCTCGGCCTACCAGGAGCCAGAGCAGGTCGTGGCGTGGTACTACAAGAACGACCAGCAACTGAACGAAGTGCGTTCGGTTGTGCTTGAAGAGCAAGTTGTGGATACTGTTCTGCAGAAAGCTAGTGTGACCGACAAAGCGGTCTCCTACGAAGAAGCGGTAAAGCCGGCTGAAGCTCCACAAGCCGACTGATCCCCTTCCAGCGTTGGAACACCACCATAAGCCAGCCTTCGCGCTGGCTTATGCGTATTCAAGACATGACTATTTGGGAGTGAGTGCGAGACATGTCCCGCAATTCTTATATTCAGCAGAGTTCTGACATCCAGGCCGCAGGCGGTCTGGTCCCGATGGTTGTCGAGCAATCGGCTCGTGGCGAACGCGCCTACGACATCTACTCGCGCCTTCTGAAGGAGCGGGTAATTTTCCTGATTGGCCCTGTGGAAGACTACATGGCCAACCTGGTATGCGCGCAGTTGCTGTTCCTTGAAGCGGAAAACCCGGACAAGGATATCCATCTCTACATCAACTCCCCAGGCGGTTCGGTGACAGCTGGCATGTCGATCTACGACACCATGCAGTTCATCAAGCCGGACGTGTCCACTACCTGCATCGGCCAAGCCTGCAGCATGGGTGCGTTCCTGCTTGCCGGTGGCGCCAAGGGCAAGCGTTTCTGCCTGCCGAACTCGCGGGTGATGATTCACCAGCCGTTGGGCGGTTTCCAGGGTCAGGCGTCGGATATCGACATTCATGCCCGTGAAATCCTGTCGATCCGTCAGCGCCTGAACGAACTGCTGGCCTTCCACACCGGCCAGACGCTGGAGCAGATCGAGCAGGACACCAACCGCGACAACTTCATGAGCGCCGAGCGTGCGGCCGAATACGGCCTGGTCGATTCGGTGATCAACAAGCGTCAGATGCCCGCGTAAGCAAGGCAAATGCCAGGTGGTTGGCACAACCGGCCACCTGTGGACTTGAAAAACCCCGCGATTGCCTTCATCTTGTGTGGCAAGCCTATCGGATTTGGATCGATCGAATGACTGACACCCGCAACGGCGAGGACAACGGCAAATTGCTCTATTGCTCCTTCTGTGGCAAAAGCCAGCATGAAGTGCGCAAATTGATTGCCGGCCCCTCGGTCTTTATCTGCGACGAGTGCGTCGACCTGTGCAACGACATCATCCGCGAGGAGGTGCAGGAAGCCCAGGCAGAAAGCAACGCGCATAAATTGCCTTCGCCTAGAGAAATCAGCGGCATCCTGGATCAGTACGTCATTGGTCAGGAGCGCGCGAAAAAGGTTCTGGCGGTAGCGGTGTACAACCACTACAAGCGCCTCAATCAACGTGACAAGAAGAACGACGACGTCGAGCTGGGCAAGAGCAACATCCTGCTCATCGGCCCGACCGGTTCGGGCAAGACGCTGCTGGCCGAGACACTGGCCCGCCTGCTCAACGTGCCGTTCACCATCGCTGACGCCACCACGCTTACCGAAGCGGGTTATGTCGGCGAGGACGTTGAAAACATTATTCAAAAGCTGTTGCAGAAGTGCGACTACGATGTCGAGAAGGCCCAGATGGGCATCGTCTACATCGACGAGATCGACAAGATCTCGCGCAAGTCCGACAACCCTTCCATCACTCGTGATGTCTCGGGCGAGGGCGTGCAGCAGGCATTGCTGAAGCTGATCGAGGGCACCGTTGCCTCGGTACCGCCGCAGGGCGGTCGCAAGCACCCTCAGCAGGAGTTCCTGCAGGTCGACACCCGTAACATCCTGTTCATCTGCGGTGGTGCGTTCTCGGGCCTCGAAAAGGTCATTCAGAACCGCTCCACGGCCGGCGGCATCGGTTTCAACGCCGAAGTGCGCAGCAAGCAGGAAGGCAAGAAAGTGGGCGAGTCCCTGCGTGAAGTCGAGCCTGACGACCTGGTCAAGTTCGGTCTGATCCCGGAATTCGTCGGCCGTCTGCCGGTGCTGGCAACCCTCGACGAGCTGGACGAAGCTGCGCTGATGCAGATTCTGACCGAGCCGAAGAACGCCCTCACCAAGCAATACGCCAAGCTGTTCGAAATGGAAGGCGTGGACCTGGAGTTCCGCACCGATGCGCTGAAGTCCGTGGCCCATCGCGCGCTGGAACGCAAGACCGGTGCCCGTGGCCTGCGTTCGATCCTCGAAGGTGTGCTGCTGGATACCATGTACGATATCCCTTCGCAGACTGACGTCAGTAAAGTGGTGATCGACGAAAGCGTTATCGAAGGCAAGTCCAAGCCACTGTTAATCTACGAAAACAGTGAGACACCGGCAAAGGCTGCGCCAGACGCATAAGTCGTACTGCGGCTAGAAACAGGAAGGGGCCTTCGGGCCCCTTTGCTTTTCCTGCGCCGCAGCGCTTGTTTTTTTTCGGGGCTGCCCCCACATTGACTACAAGCTCAATTCCATCTGTCTACGGCCCCAGGGCCGCTGTAGAGGCGAAATCATGAAGACAACCATCGAATTGCCTCTCCTGCCATTGCGTGATGTCGTTGTGTATCCGCACATGGTGATCCCGCTGTTCGTGGGGCGCGAGAAATCCATCGAAGCCCTCGAGGCCGCGATGACGGGCGAAAAGCAGATCCTGCTGCTGGCCCAGAAGAACCCAGCCGACGATGACCCAGGCGAAGACGCCCTGTACCGCGTCGGTACCGTCGCCACCGTGCTGCAACTGCTCAAGCTGCCCGATGGCACCGTCAAGGTGCTGGTCGAGGGCGAGCAGCGCGGCACCGTCGAGCGTTTCATGGAAGTCGACGGCCATTGCCGCGCTGAAGTGCAGCTGATCGACGAAGTCGACGCCCCGGACCGCGAGTCCGAAGTATTCGTGCGCAGCCTGCTGGCCCAATTTGAACAGTACGTTCAACTGGGCAAGAAAGTGCCTGCCGAAGTGCTGTCCTCCCTCAACAGCATCGATGAGCCCGGCCGCCTGGTGGACACCATGGCCGCGCACATGGCGCTGAAGATCGAGCAGAAGCAGGAAATCCTCGAAATCATCGACCTGTCAGCCCGGGTCGAACACGTATTGGCGCTGCTGGATGCCGAGATCGACCTGCTGCAGGTCGAGAAGCGCATCCGTGGCCGCGTGAAAAAGCAAATGGAGCGCAGTCAGCGCGAGTACTACCTGAATGAGCAGATGAAGGCCATTCAGAAAGAACTCGGTGACAGCGACGAAGGCCACAACGAAGTCGAAGAGCTGAAAAAGCGCATCGAAGCCGCTGGCCTGCCCAAGGATGCGTACACCAAGGCCCAGGCCGAGCTGAACAAGCTCAAGCAGATGTCGCCGATGTCGGCCGAAGCCACCGTGGTGCGCTCCTACATCGACTGGCTGGTTCAGGTGCCGTGGAAGGCTCAGAGCAAGGTGCGGCTGGACCTGGCTCGTGCCGAGGATATCCTCGACGCCGACCACTACGGTCTGGAAGAGGTCAAGGAACGCATCCTCGAATACCTCGCCGTGCAAAAGCGCGTGAAGAAGATTCGTGGGCCGGTACTGTGCCTGGTGGGCCCGCCTGGTGTGGGTAAAACCTCGCTGGCCGAATCCATTGCCCACGCCACGAACCGCAAGTTCGTGCGCATGGCCTTGGGTGGCGTGCGTGATGAAGCAGAGATTCGTGGCCACCGCCGTACCTACATCGGCTCCATGCCGGGTCGCCTGATTCAGAAGATGACCAAGGTCGGCGTGCGCAACCCGCTGTTCCTGCTGGATGAAATCGACAAGATGGGCAGCGACATGCGCGGTGACCCCGCCTCGGCGCTGCTGGAAGTGCTTGACCCCGAGCAGAACCACAACTTCAACGACCACTACCTGGAAGTCGACTACGACCTCTCGGACGTGATGTTCCTCTGCACCTCCAACTCCATGAATATCCCGCCAGCCTTGCTGGACCGCATGGAAGTGATCCGCCTGCCGGGTTACACCGAGGACGAGAAGATCAACATCGCCACCAAGTACCTCACGCCCAAGCAGATCGCTGCCAACGGCCTGAAGAAAGGTGAGCTGGAAGTGGGCGTGGACGCCATCCGCGACATCATCCGCTACTACACCCGCGAAGCCGGTGTGCGGGGCCTGGAGCGCCAGATCGCCAAGGTCTGCCGCAAGGTGGTGAAGGAGCATGCCCGCGAGAAGCACTTCTCGGTGAAGGTGACCTCCGATTCGCTCGAGCACCTGTTGGGCGTGCGCAAGTTCCGCTACGGCCTGGCCGAGCAGCAGGACCAGATCGGCCAGGTGACCGGCCTCGCGTGGACCCAGGTGGGCGGCGAACTGCTGACCATCGAGGCCGCCGTGGTTCCGGGCAAGGGCCAGTTGATCAAGACCGGTTCGCTGGGCGACGTCATGGTCGAGTCCATCACCGCGGCCCTGACCGTGGTGCGCAGCCGTGCCAAGAGCCTGGGCATTCCCCTGGACTTCCACGAGAAGCGCGACACCCACATCCACATGCCCGAAGGTGCCACGCCCAAGGACGGCCCGAGTGCCGGCGTTGGCATGTGCACCGCCCTGGTATCGGCCTTGACGCAGATTCCGGTGCGAGCCGACGTGGCCATGACGGGCGAGATCACCCTGCGGGGGCAGGTGCTGGCCATTGGCGGTCTGAAGGAGAAATTGCTGGCTGCGCACCGTGGTGGAATCAAGACGGTGATCATCCCGGAAGAGAACGTGCGTGATTTGAAGGAAATTCCTGACAACATCAAGCAGGATCTTCAGATTAAACCGGTTAAATGGATTGACGAAGTGCTGCAGATTGCGCTGCAATACGCCCCGGAGCCCTTGCCCGATGTGGCTCCGGAGATAGTCGCCAAGGACGAGAAGCGCGATTCGGATTCCAAGGAAAGAATCAGCACGCACTAGCACGTATTTTCAGCCGGGGGGCTTCCTTGACAGTTTTTTCAAGCCCTTGTTATAAAGCGGCACTTCATGTGTCGGTCGCCTCCCGGCGCAGTTTCAGCTTTCACCACATACTTAGAAACAAACTCATATAGATATAAGGGGACTTAGAGTGAACAAGTCGGAACTGATTGATGCTATCGCCGCATCTGCTGATATCCCGAAAGCTGTAGCCGGCCGCGCGCTGGACGCAGTAATCGACTCCGTCACTGGCGCTCTGAAGGCTGGCGACTCCGTGGTACTGGTTGGTTTTGGTACTTTCTCTGTGACCGATCGCCCAGCTCGCGTTGGCCGTAACCCACAGACTGGCAAGGCCCTGGAAATCGCTGCTGCCAAGAAGCCTGGCTTCAAGGCCGGCAAAGCATTGAAAGAATCGGTAAACTAAGTTCTTTCACGCCTTTGCCCGACCGGGGCGGGAAAAACTTCCGACCTGGAAGCGGAGCAGCCATGAGCTGGCCTCAAGCCGACGCACGGCGCCGGTGATTGCTCCGCCAGTTACGAGAAGGCGCATCCTCGGATGCGCCTTTCTTCTATCCGGATTCTACCCACTCTCCGCGGTTGCTTAATCAGTACAACCGTTTCTGGGGGACGCATGCTGCAGAATATCAGGGACAATTCACAAGGCTGGATTGCCAAGACCATCATCGGTGTCATCGTTGCCTTGATGGCACTGACCGGCTTCGATGCCATTTTCAAAGCCACCAACCACAGCGCCGACGCGGCCAAGGTCAATGGCGATGCCATCACCCAGAGCGAGCTGGCCCAAGCGGTAGAAATGCAGCGCCGCCAGCTGATGCAACAGCTGGGCAAGGATTTCGACGCTTCGATGCTCGACGAGAAAATGCTGCGTGAAGCGGCCCTCAAGGGCCTGATCGATCGCAAGCTGCTTATCCAGGGTGCTACCGATGCCAAGTTCAGCTTCTCTGAAGCCGAGCTGGACCAGTTGATCCTGCAGACCCCTGAATTCCAGGTGGACGGCAAGTTCAGCGCCGACCGTTTCGATGGCGTTATCCGCCAGATGGGTTACTCGCGCCTGCAGTTCCGCCAGATGATGGCCCAGGAAATGCTGGTTGGCCAACTGCGTGCCGGTGTCGCCGGCAGCAGCTTCGTCACCGACGCCCAGGTGCAGGCGTTCGCCCGTCTTGAGAAACAGACCCGTGATTTCGCCACCCTGACCTTCAAGGCCGACCCGGCCGCGGTCAAGGTCAGCGACGATGAAATCAAGGCGCATTATGACGAGCACGCCAAGGAATTCATGAGCCCGGACCAGGTGGTCGTCGACTACGTGGAACTGAAGAAGTCGTCGTTCTTCGACAAGGTCACCGTCAAGGACGAAGACCTGCAGGCTGCCTACAAGGCCCAGACCGCTGCCCTGTCGGAGCAGCGTCGTGCTGCTCACATCCTCATCGAAGTGAACGCCAAGACCACCGATGCCCAGGCCAAGGCCAAGATCGAAGAGATCCAGGCGCGCCTGGCCAAGGGTGAAGACTTCGCCAAGCTGGCCAAGGAGTTCTCCCAGGACCCTGGTTCTGCCAGCAACGGCGGTGACCTGGGCTACGCGGGCAAAGGGGTTTATGACCCGGCGTTCGAGGCGTCGCTGTACTCGCTGAACAAGGACCAGGTGTCGGCACCGGTTCGCTCCCAGTTCGGCTGGCACCTGATCAAGCTGCTGGGCGTGGAAGCACCCAACGTGCCGACCTTCGCCAGCCTGAAGGACAAGCTGACCCGGGACGCGAAAACCGCCCAGGTCGAGCAGATGTACGTGGACGCGGCCAAGAAGCTGGAAGACTCGGCCTTCGAAGCGTCGGACCTGGTACAGCCAGCCTCTGATCTGGGCCTGAAGGTACAGACCTCGGCACCGTTCGGCCGTGAAGGCGGCAGCGAAGGCGTGACCGCCAACCGTGCCGTGATCCAGGCAGCGTTCAGCCCTGAAGTGATGGACGAAGGCGCCAACAGCTCGGCCATCGAGCTGGACCCGGAAACCACCGTGGTGGTTCACGTCAAGGAACACCGCAAGCCGGCACAACTGCCGCTTGAGGCCGTTGCCGATGCCATTCGCAAGCACCTGGCGCAGGTCAAGGCCAGCGCCGCCGTGAAAGCCAAGGCCGATGCACTGGTGACTGGCCTGCGTGGCGGCACCGTGCCGTTGGCAGCGAGCCAGGATGGCCAGGCTTGGAAAGTCCAGGAAGCCGCTACCCGCAACCAGGAAGGGGTGGACCCAGCCGTGTTGCAGGACGTGTTCCGCATGACCAAGCCCCAGGGCAAGGACAAGCCGGTCTTCGACAGCGTCAGCCTGTCGGATGGCAGCTACGTGGTGGTGCGCCTGAACGGTGTCAACGAAGCGGCCGCCGCTTCCGATGCCGAGAAAGCCCAGTACCGTCGCTTCCTCGCTTCCCGTGCGGGGCAGCAGGACTTCGCGGCGTACCGCAAGGCGCTCGAAACCAAGGCGGACATCACACGCTACTAAGCCTGTGACAGCCCCATGAAAAAAGGCCGCGAAAGCGGCCTTTTTTCATGGTTCGGTGTTGTCTTCTTCCCGAGTTGCGCCCGGTCCTGCGCAGGAATGAGGGGACGCCGTCAGGAAGGGTGGCGCAGCAGGTAACTGTCCATGATCCACCCATGCCGCACGCGTGCTTCTTCCCGCACCCGCACGATCTCGTCGGCCACTTCATCCAGCGGCCCGGCAACCAGCAACTCATCCGCCGACCCCACGTAAGCCCCCCACCAGATGTGCAGCCCTTGGCCGCGCAAGCGGTTGAACGCCTGGTGTGCGTCCAGCATCACCACCTGGCTGTCCCCGGCCTCGATGCGTGCCGGCAACTGGCGCCCAGGGCTGATCTGCACCGAGCCGCCGATTTCATTCAGCGGTACCTTGTGGCTGGCCGTCAGCGCTTGCACCGAGGTGATACCAGGGATCACTTCGTAATCGAATACCTGGCGCCCCTGCGCCAGGATCGCCTGCAGGATGCGCAGCGTGCTGTCGTACAGCGCCGGGTCGCCCCATACCAGAACGCCGGCGCATTCACCGTCGGCCATGTGTTGGGCAATCATGTCCTCGAACACCTGCTGCTTGTCGGCGTTGAGTTGCCGGACAGCCCCGGTATAGCTGTTGCCGTCGGGGCCACGCTCGGGGTTGGCAGCCTCCACGAAACGCCACGGCCGTTCGGTGGCCAGCCGTGTGCACAGCTCACGGCGCACATCGCCCAGGCCTTGCTTGGCCGGCCCCTTGTCGAAGAGAAAGAACACGTCGGCGCGGTTCAGCGCCTTCACTGCTTGCAGGGTCAGGTGGTCGGGGTGACCGGCGCCAATGCCGATGACCAGAATGGTTTTCATCAAACGTGCCTCAGGGCAGATATTGGATATGCGGGCGACCGTGGTGCGCGGATAAGCTTACCTCGGCACGCACGCCGTACACGCGGGCGATCAGCGGTGCCGTCAGGACATGCTCAGGGCTTCCATCGGCGACCACCCGGCCTTGGTGCAGCATCACCAGGCGGTCACAGTACATCGCCGCCAGATTCAAGTCGTGCAAAGCCATCACGCAGGTGACCGGCAGCGTGTTGATCAATTGCAGCAGTTGCAATTGGTGTTGGATGTCCAGGTGGTTGGTGGGCTCGTCCAGCAGCAGCTCGCTCGGGCACTGGGCCAGGGCCCGTGCGATCTGCGTGCGCTGGCGTTCGCCACCCGACAGGCTGTGCCAGAACCTCTCGCGCAAGGGCGCAAGGCCGGTTTGCGCCAGCACCTGGTCGACGATGCGCTGGTCCTCGGTGGTCCAGGGGGTAAGCGCGCCGCGGTGCGGGGTGCGGCCCAGGCGCACGATGTCCTGTACCCGCACCTCGACCTCGGTGCCAGCATGCTGCTCGACCATGGCCACGCGCCGGGCAATGGCCTTGCGGGGCCATTGGTGCAGGGGGCGGCTGTCCAGGCTGACGCTGCCATGGGCAGGGGGGCGCAAGCCTGCCAGCAAGCGCAGCAGGGTTGATTTGCCCGAGCCGTTGGGCCCGATCAGGCCCAGTGTGCCGCGCTCCGGCACCGTCAGGCTGATATCGCCGATGATCATCTGGCCTGCGGCGCTCCAGCCGACCTGGTCGGCCCGCAGGCTCATGCTGCCCGCCTGTTGCGGTAAAGCAGGGCTGCGAACACCGGCGCCCCCACCAGCGCGGTGACCACGCCGATGGGCAGCACCTGGCCCGGCACGATGAGGCGCGAGACGATATCGGCCAGCACCATGAAGTTGGCGCCTATCAGCACGCAGGCCAACAGCAGCCGCACATGGCGCGGCCCTACCAGCAAGCGCGCCATGTGCGGCACCACCAGGCCCACGAAGCCCACGGCGCCAACAATGCTGACCAGGCAGGCAGTAACGAGCGCCGTGATGGCGAACAGCACCAGGCGTACCCGTGCCACCGGCACGCCAAGGCTGGCGGCGGCGTCGTCACCGAAGACGAAAGCGTCCAGGGTGCGGGCACAGTACAGGCACACCACCAGGCCGCCGGTGACCACTGCGGCGGCAAGGCCCACGTCGGTCCAGCGCACTCCGCTGAGGCTGCCCAGCAGCCAGAACATCACGCTGCGGGCCTGCTCGGCGTTGGCCGACGTAGACACTACCCAGGCGGTCAATGCGTTGAACAGTTGCGCACCCGCTACCCCGGCCAGAATCACCTGGGCCGGGCCGCCCTGAATACCGGTAGCCAGCAGCAATACCAGGGTGAAGGCCAGGGTGGCGCCCATGAACGCGCCCAGGGAGATACCGATCAGCCCACCGCCCAGGCCCAGCAGCATGACCAGCACGGCGCCGGTGGAGGCACCCGCGCTGATGCCCAGTACGTAAGGTTCGGCCAGCACGTTGCGCAACAGCGCTTGCAGCACGGCGCCGCACAGCGAAAGGCCGGCACCGCAGCAGGCGGCTACCAGGGCGCGGCTGAGGCGGTACTCCCAGATGATGCCTTGCTGGATGCGCGGTATGTCGTAGTGGCCCATGCCCATGCCGTTGAGCAGGGCCTTGAAGGTCACCGCCAGGGGAATGTTCAATTCACCCAACGACACGGCCAGGGTAACCGACAGCGTCAGGCTGGCCAGCGCCAGCAAGGCCAGCAGCCAGCGCGTCAAGCGCGCGCTGTCGGCTGTCAGGCGGTGGATCACTGGGTCGGCCCTGCCTTGGCCAGGCCCTGGGCAATGTGTTCGATGGCGTCGACCACGGCCATGGACGGGTTCAGGCTGTTGGCGTCGACCACGATCAGGCGGCCGTTGCGCACGGCCTTGAGTTCACGGGTCACGGGGTCGCTGCGCAGGAAGGCCAGTTTCTTGTCCACATCGTCAGCGGGGTACAGGCGGCGCTGCATGCGCGCTACCACGATCACGTCAGGGTCCTTGGCGGCGATGCTTTCCCAGCTCACGCCCGGCCATTCTTCGTCGCTGTCGACGATGTTGTGCAGCCCCAGTACTTTGGAAATGTAGCCCGGCGCGCCGTTCCTGCCCGCCACCCACGGGTCGCCTTCAAGGCGCGTGCTGGAGAACCAGTACAGCACTGACAGCGGTGGGTGCGGTGTGGCATTGGCCAGCTTCACCGCGGCGGTCACACGCTCATGCAGGCGCCCGCTCAGTGCCTGGCCGGCGGCCTGCACGTCGAAGATGGACGCCAGCTCGCTGATTTCCTTGTCCACCAGGTCCAGCGAATACAGCTGGCTGCGGCTGCCGTCGGCGTTGGACGTGGCTGTCACGCCCTTGCCGTCGCAATCGCTGGGCGAGACATAGGAGGGAATACCCAGCTTGAGCAACTGTTCCGGGCTGGCGACCTCGCCCTGAGGGCCGACGTGATAGGTGTACTGAGCGACGACAATGTCCGGCACCGCCTTGGCCACCGACTCGAAGCTGGGGGCGTTGTCAGCCAGGCGCGGCACCTTTGCCCCAGCGGCTGCCAGGGGGGGCGGCAGCGGGCCGAACCACACCCCGGTACCGACCATGCGCGGGCCCAGGCCCATGGACAACAACAGCTCGGTGCTGGCCTGGCCCAGGCTCACCGCCCGCTGTGGCGCGGCATCGATGCGCACACTGTGGCCGCAGTTTTGCAGCGTCAGCGGATAGTGGGTGTGGGCGGTATCGGCCAGGGCGTGGCTGGCAGCGGCCAGTGACAGGCAGGCAAGGGCAACGCGGCGTAATGGCATGAAAACAGCTCCCGGGATGGCGCGTCCGTTGGGCGAAAGAAAGGCTGGCAACAAGGTCTGGCTTTCGGGGTTGCCCGAACACAGTGGCGCGACCGCGCCGGATTCGAACCGGCTTCCTGCTGCAAGCGCGAAAAAACCGGGGAAGGGTAGGCTGCATTGCGGCGCAGGGCAAGCGCCGCTGGGGTCAGGCAAACACCAGTGCCTTCAGCCCACCCTCTGCTTCGGCATCGGGAAACTCCGGCGGGTTGTCCAGGCGGCACTGGAACGCCAGCCCTGGCGCTTCCTCGGCCATGCTCCGGATCAGGAAGTCCGACCCCACGGCCGGGTCGTTGACGCAGGCCAGCACCACGCCGCCTTCGGTCAGCAGTTCCGGCAGTTTGCGCAGCACCTTGCGGTAGTCCTGAGTAAGCACGAAGCTGCCTTTCTGGAACGAGGGCGGGTCGATGATGACCAGGTCGTAGGGGCCACCGCGCTTGACCTTGCCCCAGGACTTGAACAGTTCGTGGCCCAGAAAGCTGACACGGTCCAGGTCGTGGCCGTTGTGGCGATGGTTGTCGCGGCCGCGGCTCAGGGCGGCGCGCGCCATGTCCAGGTTCACCACGTGCTCGGCGCCGCCGGCGATGGCGGCCAGGCTGAAGCCGCAGGTGTAGGCGAACAGGTTGAGCACCCGTTTGCCCGCGGCCTGTTCGCGCACCCACTGGCGGCCATAGCGCATGTCCAGGAACAGACCGATGTTCTGCTTGCGGCCCAGGTCCAGTTGGTAACGCAGGCCGTCTTCGTCGATCAGCCAGCTGTCCACCGGTTCGCCCAGCAGCCATTCGGCGCTGCTGTCGGGCAGGTAGCGGTGCTGCACGATCAGGCTATGGGCTTGGGGAGTGGCCTGGGCCAGTTGCAGCAGCATGGGCTTGAGTGCCGCCAGTTCCTCGGCGGCCGGCTCGCGAAACAGCGACACCAGTAGCACGCCCTGCAGCCAGTCCACGGTGATCTGCTCCAGGCCCGGCCAGCAGCGGCCGCGGCCGTGGAACAGGCGGCGGGTCTCGGCAGGTGGGTTTTGCAGGGCGCTGGACAACTGGTGATGCAACAGAGTGATGGCGTCGGTGTTCATCGAAGGCTTTTGGCAGGCGGAAACCGCCCATGGTAAACCCCGTGCACGGCCGTGGGAACCGACGGCCGTGCCCTCGCTGGGTTTACTGATGCTTGGCTTGCAGTTCCTTGGCCATTTTCAGGTGTTCCTGCAGCTTGGGCAGGGTGTCTTTGGCAAAGGCCTTGAGCTCGGGCTTGTCGGAGGAGTCGGCCTCTTTCTGGAACAGTTCGATGGTGTCCTCGTGGGCTTTCACCTGGTTCTCGGCATAGGCTTTGTCGAACGACTCGTCACGCATCTCCAGCATTTTCTTTTTCGCCTGGTCCACCAGCGTGGCATCGTCCGGCACGACCAGGTCGAGTTTGTGCGCCACGGCCGCCAGTTTCTGGTTGGCGGCGCCGTGATCCTTGATCATCTGCTGGGCGAAGGCTTTCACGTCCGCCGAGGTGCTTTTCTGCAATGCCAGCTTGCCGGCCTCCACTTCGGTGATGCCACCGGCGGTGGCGTCAGAGACAAAATCACTGGTGGTAGCAGCCATTGCCGCGCCGGCGAAGGCGCCACCCAGGGTCAGTGCCAGTGCCAGCGTGCCTGCTTTGAATGCGTCCATCGGGCTCTCTCCGTCAATTGTTGTTATTGCGATGCATGCACCGCTCAAACGGTAGAGCACAGCCGGGGCGCAATGGTTTGACTGCAAGACGGTCACGCCCGACGAGTGGGCGTTCGACGATGGTCTGGCATCAATGATGCGTATTCATGCGTTAAGCTGATCAGCTAACAAAAGTCGGCATGAGTAACCGGGATGAGCATCAATTTCGACCTGAACGACTTGCAGGCCTTTCGTGCCGTGGTGGAGCAGGGCAGTTTCCGCAAGGCGGCCGAGGCTATCAGCATTTCCCAGCCGGCCCTGAGCCGACGTATCGAGAAGCTGGAAGGTGCGCTGAATGTTCGCCTGTTCGACCGCACTACCCGTCGTGTCAGCCTGACCATGGTCGGCCGCGCTTTCGCCCCCAGTGCCGAGCGCCTGCTCAATGACCTGGACATCGCCTTGCTGGGTATCAGCGAAGTGGCGTCCACGCGGCTGGGCAATGTCACCGTGGCGTGTGTTCCTTCGGCGGCGTACTACTTCATGCCCACCGTGGTGGCCCGCTACCACAAGCTCTACCCGCGTATCCGCGTGAAGGTGCTGGACGCCAGCGCCAACACCGTGCAGGAAGCGGTGCTCAGCGGCGAGGCCGACCTGGGCCTGAGCTTCACGGGCAACCTGCCACCGGAGCTGGAGTTCGAGCTGCTGATTCAGGAGCACTACGTGGCTGCCTGCCGCCGCGACCATCCGTTGGCCGCGCGCAAACAGCTGACCTGGGCCGAATACTTCGACCAGGACTACATCTCGGTGGACAAGACTTCAGGCAACCGTTTCGTGCTGGACCAGGCGCTGCTGCACGTGCGCCCGGCCAGGCCGAGCATTTGCGAGACGCGCCATGTGACCACCATGCTGGGCTTGGTGGAGGCGGGGTTGGGAATCGCCGCGGTGCCGTCCATGGCCCTGCCGCTGGGCGAGCACCAGTGGATGACCAGCATCCCCCTGGTGGAGCCTGCCGTGCAGCGCAGCGTCGGGCTGATCCGCCGCCGGGGCAGGGCACTGACCCCGGCCGCGCTTGAGCTGGAACAGCTGATTCGCGAGCTGCGCAAACCCCTGGCCGATCAGTGAGGCACCGAGTCCAATCCGGTACCGGTGACCACTGACTGCGCCTGGGGCGACGCCAGGTAGTCGAGCAACGCCTTGGCCTCCTGCGGGTGCGGGGCACCCACGGGAATGCCGGCGGCGAAGCGGGTGACCGACTGAACGGCTTCAGGGATCTTGCCCACGTAGCTCACGCCGGCGATCGGCAGCAACTCGCTGACCTGTTGCAGGCCTACCTGGGGCTCGCCTTTGGCGACTTCACCGGCCACGGGAATGCGTTCGATCATCTTTGCCTTGGGCTTGAGCTGCGCCTCGATACCCAGGCGATTGAACAGTTGGTCCTGTACATACACGCCGCTGGCACTGTCGGAATACCCCACCGAGCGAGCATTGAGGAGGGTCTGTCTGAAGGCGTCGACGCTACTGATGTCCGGCTTGGGCTCGCCGGCTTTCACCACCACGCCGATGCGCGAATCGGCCAGTTCCACCCGCGAAGCGGGCAACACCTTGCCTTGCTTGATCAGGTCGTCCAGCGCGTAGCCGACCATGATCACCACGTCGGCTTGCTCGCCCCGCGCCAGGCGGTTCGGAATGGCCTCGGCCGCCTTGCCCATGGACGGCCCCAGAATGGTTTCCAGGGTATCGCCATGTTGGGCGGCGAACTGCGGCCCCAGCACTTTGTAAGCAGCGGTAAAGCCGCCCGACGTCATGACTTTCAGGTCGGCCGCCTGGGCCAGGGTGCAGGCGGCCAGGGTCATGGCCGCCAGGGTCGTGAGCAATCGTTTCATGTCGCGCCCCTTATACGGCTGCGCGCAGCTGGGCGCTGCCGCGACGGTACAGGTACAAGGTGGCGCACAGGGCGCACAGGGCGGCGAAGCTCATCCAGTAGCCTGGGGCGGCCTTGTCGCCACTGCTGTGGATCAGCGCCGTGGAGATGGCCGGGGTAAAGCCGCCGAACACCGCCGTCGCCAGGCTGTAGGCCAGAGAGAAGCCGGCCACGCGCACTTCCACGGGCATGATCTCGGTCAACGCCGGAATCATCGCGCCGTTGTACATGCCGTACATGAACGACAGCCACAGCAGGGTTTCCAGCATGTGCGCAAAGCTCGGCGCCTGGGCCAGGAATGACAGCGCCGGGTACGAGGTGGCGATGGCCAGCACGGTCATGGCCAGCAGCATCGGCTTGCGCCCGATGCGGTCGGAGAGGGCGCCGCCGATGGGCAGCCAGATGAAGTTGGAGACACCCACCAGCAGAGTCACCATCAGGGCATCGGCGGTGCTCAGGTTGAGCACGTTCTTGCCGAAGGTGGGTGCGTAGACAGTGATCAGGTAGAAAGCAGTGGTGGTCATCGCCACCATCAGCATGCCGGCGACCACGATGGTCCAGTTCGCCACCAGGGTGTTGTACACCTCGCGCATCGCCGGGCGATGACGACGGGCGCTGAACTCCTGGGTTTCTTCCAGCTTGCGACGCAGCAGGAAAATGAAGGGCACGATCATGCAGCCCACGGCGAACGGAATGCGCCAGCCCCAGGCGGCGATGTCATCCCCACTCATCCACTGGTTCAGGGCATAGCCCAGCGCTGCGGCGACGACAATGGCCACTTGCTGGCTGGCCGACTGCCAACTGGTGTAGAAGCCTTTCTTGCCGGGGCTGGCCATTTCCGCCAGGTACACCGACACGCCTCCCAGCTCGGCACCTGCGGAGAAACCCTGCAATAGCCGGCCCAGCAACACCAGGGCGGGGGCCAGCAAGCCGATGGTGTCGTAACCGGGTACCAGGACGATGAGGATGGTGCCGCTGGCCATGATCGACAGCGTCACGATCAGGCCTTTGCGCCGGCCCACATCGTCGATGTAGGCGCCGAGAATCACCGCCCCCAGCGGGCGCATCAGAAAGCCCGCGCCGAACACGGCGAAGGTCATCATCAACGAGGCAAATTCACTGCTGGCGGGAAAGAATGCGGCGGCGATATGGGTGGCGTAAAACCCGAACAGAAAGAAATCGAACTGTTCCAGGAAGTTGCCGGAGGTAACACGGAATACCGCGCCGGCTTTGGCGCGAGCGGACGCGGTCGCGCCTTGGGGTGAGGACTGCATGTGCATCTCCCATCATTTTTATGACACGTGCAACGGGGCACATGGTTTTTTGTAGGGGGACGATGGTCGCGGAAATATTTTGATATGATAACTGCATATTTCTGATTGATTGATGCGTAACCGGTATCAGTCAGCGCATCAAACGACCCCGGCGCAGCCGGATTGGCCCACTACCGATGCGGTCGGGGGCCAGGGTGGCCTCGCCCTGAGTGATGCGCAAAACGTCAGCCTGGGCCAGGCACGACGCCACGCGGCGGATGTCAGGCATCAGACTGCGCCACAGCGCTTCGTCGGCGGCCAATACCCGGGCCACATCGCTGGGGCAGATCGAGTCTTCAGGCGCGCGCTGGGAAAGCAGGGCGAAAATGGCCCGGGTGATCAGGCTGTCGTCGATGGTCATGGCAGTACTGGGCAGTCACAAAATGCCTTTGTAACAGAGCTGGGGCGCTGCGTCAGGTTTTCGTGCGCAGGCCGTGCGCGCCACGGGCCAGCCATACGGCGCCGACCATGACCAGCACAACGGCGATACGCACGGTCCAGGTCTCGGCGCCCAGCAGCAGGAACAGCCCGGTGGCCATGCCGCAGCCAAGTCCCGCCAGCATGCGGCGGCGGTTATCGGGCAGGCGGGCGTGGCGCACCCAGTGCCAGTACATCCACCAGAGCGTGATCACCCCCACCACCGCGCCGAGGATGAACAGCGTCAGGCGCGCCGCCCCTGGCGGGTCGTAATACATGGGCACGGTGAGCATGCTGCCGACGAACAGGGAGCCGACGAATACACCCAGGCCAGCACCGGCGCTGGCAAGCAGCAACAGCGCCAGGGCGCACACGTGAAACGGCCAGCGCAGCGGGGCGGGGCGGTGGGGGATCGAGTCCATGATCAGCAATGCTCACTAAACGGGGGGCGTGGCCGCGCAGTCTACGCTATCAGCGCTGCACTTCGATGGGGCTGGCCTGCGGCGCGCGGGCTGGCCGGGCGAAGGCCACGAAGTAGGCCAGGCCCACGAACACCGCGCCGCCCACCGCATTACCCAGGAATACGGCCACCATGTTGTCGGCGAATACACCCCAGTTCAGCGCCCCGGCGAAAATCGCCGCCGGAATCACGAACATGTTCGCCACTACGTGCTGGAAACCAATGGCCACAAAACCCATGACCGGGAACCACATGCCCAGGATCTTGCCCGTCACTTCCTTGCTCGCATACGATAGCCACACCGCCAGGCACACCATCCAGTTGCAGCCGATACCGGAGACGAAGGCGTGAGTGAAGTCGGCGCTGGCCTTGGCGGTGGCGATCGCCAGCGTCTTGGCCAGGAATGGCCCTTCGGTCAAGCCCAGCAGGTGGCCGAAGCAGTACGCCACGAACAGCGCGCCGGCCAGGTTGGCGAGGGTCACCAGCAGCCAGTTGCGCAGCAGCGCCGCCAATGAGATCTTGCCGCTGAACAAGGCCATCGGCAGGGTCATCATGTTGCCTGTGAGCAGTTCACCACCGCCCAGGATCACCAGGATCAGGCCCAGCGGAAACACGGCCGCGCCCAGCAGGTTGCCCAGCGACGACCATGGGCCCGGGATCATGGTGCTGACATGAATGTCCAGCAGAAAGCCCAGGGCGATGAAGGCGCCGGCCAGAAAGCCCAGCACCAGGATGGCAGGCAAGGGCGCCTGGGCTTTGCGGGTACCAGTGTCGATGGCCATTTCGGCGATCTGTTGCGGGGTATTCAAGGACATGGGAGCAGACTCGTGAACCGGGTGGAGGGGATGCGCGTTTTCCGCTTTTCGCCTTCCTGGCCCTGCGACGTTTTGCGACATTGATTGCCGCGAAAGCTAATGGCTGAAGGCCTGCACGTCTAATTGCTTGTTTCGATAGCGCCATTGAGCGGGTCGATGGCGGCCGCGAAACGTTCGCCGGCAAGTCGACTGCGGCCGGGGGGCAGTGTGCTGCAGCCCGGGCAGGGGTAAGATAAACTTCGACAATGGTGGGGTATGGGGCCCAAACGGGTATAGAATCCCTTATTCTTCAAGAGATTAAACGTTCCGTACACGGGGCGGTCTATCTCGGCGATTATTTACAAAGGCAGGCCGGAACTTGGAACAGCTAAAACGCCTTGAAAGCGGAATTGAAGGGCTCGACCTTCTGTTGAAGGGCGGCCTGGTCGCGGGCTCGTCCTACATCGTCCAGGGGCGACCGGGTTCGGGCAAGACCATCCTGGCCAACCAGCTGGGCTTCAACCACGTGCGCAATGGCGGGCGGGTATTGGTGGCGACCCTGCTGGCCGAGTCCCACGAGCGGCTCTTCCAGTACCTGTCGACCCTGAGCTTCTTCGATGCCAGCCGCATCGGTAACGAAATCCAGTTTGTCAGCGCCTTCGACACCTTGGAGAACGAAGGGCTGGATGATGTGGTGAAACTGCTGCGCCGCGAGATCAGCCGGCAGAAGGCTACCGTGCTGATCGTCGACGGCCTGCTCAATGCGCGCTCCAAGGCCGAGTCGCAGATCGACACGAAAAAATTCATCTCGGAATTGCAAGGCCATGCTGCCTTCGCCGGTTGCACCGTGCTGTTCCTCACCAGCTCGCGGCTGGACGACGGCAGCCCCGAACACACCATGGTCGATGGCGTCATCGAAATGGGTGAGGAGTTGTTCGGCACCCGTTCGGTGCGCCGCATCCAGTTACGCAAGACCCGCGGTAGTGGTGCCCTGTCGGGCCTGCACGAATGCGAGATCACCGACGATGGCCTGGTGGTGTACCCGCGCATGGAAAGCCTCTACAGCCACCCGTCGCGCCCCGACAGCGCCGACCTGACCCGTCTGCCCAGCGGCGTGCCGGCACTGGACAAGCTGATCGGCGGTGGCCTGCCACGGTCCTCGGTGACCCTGGCCATGGGCCCCTCGGGCATCGGCAAGACCTCGCTGGGTATTCACTTCCTGGGCGCCGGCACCACCGCCGAGCCGGCCCTGCATTTCGGCTTTTACGAGTCGCCCCAGCGGCTGGCCATCAAGGCTCAGGCGCTGGGCTACGACTTCAAGGCGATGCAGGACGCGGGTGCGCTGTTCGTGACCTGGCAGCCCACCACGGAGGGCCTGGTCGATGGCCTGGGTGCGCGGTTGCTCAAGCAGATCGACGAGTACAACATCAAGCGAGTGCTCATCGACAGCCTGGGCGGCATGACCCGCTGCGCCACCAGCAGCGCACGCCTGACCGAATTCTTCAGCGCCCTGATGGGCGAATTGCGCGCCCGCGGCGTGACCGTTTTCGTCACCTGGGAAATCCGTGGCCTGTTCGGCCCCGAGATCACTTCGCCCACGCCGGACCTGTCGAGCATTGTCGACAACCTCCTGCTGCTGCGCTTCGTGGAATATGAAGCTGAACTTAAACGCCTGCTGTCCATTCTCAAAGTAAGGGACAGTGTTTATGACCCTTCGCTTCTGGAGCTGGTCATCGACGAGCGTGGTATCGATCTTAAAAAGGCCTTCAAGCATGCAGAGGCAGTGTTATCCGGCAGCGCCTCGGCGGTCAGCAAGCCTTGAAGACGCCCGGATCGAGTTGACATGAGCACCATCCTGATCGTCGATGACGAATTCATGATAGCCAACATTCTCGAACTGGCGTTCGAGGAAGAAGGCTATGAGGTCGTCAAGGCTGCGAACGGGCGCAAGGGCTTGGAAGTGCTTGAGCGCGAGCGCCCGGCGCTGGTCATCACTGACTTCATGATGCCCGTGATGGACGGTCTGGAAATGGCCCGCAAGATCCGCGAGCACCCGTTGCACCGCAAATTGCCTATCCTGCTGATGAGCGGTGCGCAGGGCAGCATCGGGCGCGCAACCCCGGAACTGTTCGCTGCGGTATTCGACAAGCCGTTCAAGCTCGACGAGGTGATCACCAAGGTGAAAGAGCTCATTGGCGGGGCAGACAACTCACCGCATTGAAGCCAGTAACGCCAGCAGACGCTCGACGATAGCCACCCGATCCTCATTCCCCAACGTCAACGGCGGCAGCAGCCGAATGGTCCGGCCGCGGGCCACGTTGATCAACAGCCCGTGCTCAAGGGCCGCCAGCTTGGCCAGGTGGGCCGCGGGCTGCTGCAGTTCGATGCCGATCATCAGGCCGTGGCCACGCACTGCCACTACCCCCGGATGGCCCTTCAGCGCACCCCGCAAGGCATCCAGCAGCAAGCTGCCCTGATGCTCTGCGTTGGCGACCAGGTTTTCCTGCTCCATGATGTCCAGCACCGTGCACGCCACCCGGCACGCCAACGGGTTGCCGCCGAATGTACTGCCATGGCTGCCAGGGCTGAACAGGCTGGCCGCCGTACCCGTGGCCAGGCAGGCGCCGATAGGCACACCATTGCCCAGGGCCTTGGCCAGGGTCATCACGTCGGGCACCACGCCTTCGTGCTGCCCAGCGAACCAGCGGCCTGTGCGGCCCAGCCCGGTCTGGATCTCGTCGAGCATCAACAGCCACTGCTGAGCGTCGCATAGCTCGCGCAAGGCCTTCAGGTAGCCCCCCGGAGCCACCTGTACGCCGCTTTCACCTTGTACCGGTTCCACCATCACGGCCGCAATGCGTTGCCCGTACCGTTGGGCCACGGCTTCCAAGGCCAGCACGTCACCGAACGGTACGCTGATGAAACCCTCCACCAGGGGTGCGAAACCGGCCTGGCAAGCAGGGCTGTCGCTGGCTGAAAGGGTGGCGAAGGTACGGCCGTGAAAGCTGTTTTCCATCACCACCACCAGCGGCTGGCTGATGCCTTTCGCCGTGGCGTGCAGGCGTGCCAGTTTCAGGGCCGCTTCATTGGCTTCTGCGCCGGAATTGCAGAAGAACGCCCGGTCCATTGCGGCCAGCGTGGTCAGGCGCGTTGCCAGGCGCGCCTGCCAATCGATGCGGTAAAGGTTGGAGCAGTGCAGCAGCAACCCGGCCTGGTCGCGGATGGCCTCGACGATACGCGGGTGGCTGTGGCCCACGGAAGTCACGGCAACACCGGCCAGGGCGTCCAGGTATTCGCGGCCTTCGTTGTCCCACAGGCGGCAACCAGCGCCCCGTTCGAAGCTGATGGGCAGTGGCTGGTAATTGTTCATCAGGGCGGTCATGGGCATCGTGTCCTTGCAGGGTGTGGAGCGTCAGTATGTTTATCCAGCAAAGCGGGATAAACGGCTCTACACTGAGAGGACTTTAAAGTGGGAGTGGATAATGGACCTGTTCCAGGCCATGGGCGTGTTCGTCCAGGTGGTGGAGGGCGGCAGCATGACCGCCGCCGCCGATGCATGCGGCATGTCCACCACCATGGTGGGCAACCACCTGCGGGCGCTGGAGCAGCGCCTGGGCGTGAGCCTGTTGCGCCGCACCACTCGGCGCCAGAGCCTGACCGAGTTCGGCAGCGCCTATTACCAGCGTTGCCTGGATATCCTGGGCCAGGTCAGCGCCGCCGAGCAACTGGCCGAAGAAGTGCAAGCCGTGCCCCACGGTACGCTTCGCATCACCGCGCCGCCGACGTTTGGTGCCGAGTGCCTGATGCCGTGCCTGGCCGCTTACCTGAATGAAAACCCGGCGGTGAAGCTCGACGTGGTACTGACCGACCGCCTGGTCGACCTGGTGGAAGAGGGGTTCGATGCGGCCATCCGCCTGGGCACCCTGGAAAACTCCAGCCTGATTGCCCGGCCGCTGCAAGACTATGGCCTGACGCTGTGCGCGGCCCCGGTGTACCTGGCGCGGCGCGGCACGCCCGCGGATGTACAGGCCTTGGCCGGGCACGATTGCCTGGCCTTTGCCTACCCTGCAGGCACCGAGTGGCGGTGGACGCAAAAGCACTGGCGCCTGAGCGGCCCCGAGGGGGAGGTGAGCGTGGACGTCAGTGGCCGCATCGCCGTCAACAGCGCCCCGGCGCTCAAGCGCGCGGCGATATCGGGGTTGGGCATCGCGATGTTGCCCGATGCGCTGGTGCGCGAGGAACTGGCCAGCGGGCGGCTGGTGCCGCTGCTGCCCGACTGGCATTTGCCGGTGCGCCCGATGCACCTGGTCTACCCCCAGGAGCGTTACCGTTCACCGAAGCTGCGCAGCTTCGTGGCGTTCGTGGTCGGGGCAATGGCCAAGGACATGTAGCAACCGACCTGGCCGCGTCCTGGGCGCCGCGGTGTTTCCAGCACACCGCTTGGCCCCGACGCGGCAGCCCAGCCACCGCTCAGACTTCCAGGCGTTTGACCTCGCCCAGCAGCAACAGATAGGCCAAGGCACCTGCCAGGGCCACCGCGCCGATGAACCACAGCGCGCCGGTGAACGAACCACTGCTCGACACGATGAAACCGATCACCAGCGGCGTGATGATGCCGGCCAGGCCGGTCACCAGGTTGAACACGCCGGCGGTCAGGCCGATCAGTTTTTTCGGGGCGATGTCGGAGATCACCGTCCAGCCCAGGCCAACCATGCCCTGGCCGAAGAAGGCGATGGACAGAATGGCGATCACTGCCTGGTCGCTCTCCACGAAGTTCGCCGCGACAATGCAGCTGGCCATCAGCAACCCAGCGATGATCGGCAGCTTGCGGCCCAGGCTGGCGTTGCCGGTGCGCTGGATCAGACGGTCGGAGAACCAGCCGCCCAGCATCACCCCGCAGCCCGCCGCGATGAATGGCAACACGGCGAAGATACCCATCTTCATCCAGCCCATGTGGCGCTCTGTGGACAGGTAGGTGGGGAACCAGGTCAGGAAGAACACCAGGGTGGAGTTACCGGCGAACTGGCCCAGGCAGGCGCCCCAGATCTGCCGGAAGCCCAGCAATTGGCGCAGGCTTTTCCAGGAGAACGGGGTTTTCTTCTCGTCCTTGGGCGCCAGGCCGCCACCGGCTTCGATGTACGCCAACTCAGCGGCATTGACGCGGGTGCACTCGTGGGGTTCGCGGTAGCGAAGCTTCCATACCACCGCGAACACCAGGCCGATCACGCCCACCAGCACGAACAGCGAACGCCAGCCGTAATGGGCCAGCAGCATGAACAGCAGCGGGCTGAGGAAGGCCAGGCCGATGTACTCGCCCACGGTGTAGATACTGGTGGCCCGGGCACGTTCCTGCTGAGGGAACCAGGTGGCGACAACGCGGCTGTTGGTGGGGAAGCAGGTGGCTTCGCTGACGCCGAGCAACAGGCGCAGGCCAATCAGCGAAGTGAAACCGGAGACCAGGCCGTGCAGCAAGGTTGTCAGCGACCAGGCACTGGCGGCGACGAAATAGGTCTTGCCGCTGCCAAAGCGGTCGAGCAGGGCGCCGCCGGGTACCTGGGCCAGCACGTAACTCCAGGCGAAGGCAGAGAACATCACGCCCATCAGCGCCGGGTCGATGCCCAGTTCGGTGGTCATGGTGGGCGCGGCGATGCCGAGGATGCTGCGGTCCAGGTAGTTGATGATGGTACCCACCGCCAGCAGCGTCAGAATGACGAAGCGGGCACGGCTGGGACGCACGGCAGAGGCAGCAGCGGAACGAGGCACGGTGGGGATCGTCACTGCGCCCGAATGATTGTCAGGCATGGGGTGATTCTCGTCTTTGTAGTTGTTGCCCGCAGGCTATTGAAGCGTCGACGCAGGGTCAAGGCAAAATGTACGAACTAGTTCGATGATCGGCCGCTAAACCCCTCTGCGACGGGCTGCCGCACGCGCTACCGGCAAAGGTTAAGAATTTTTCATCCTGCTGACCACCCGGCGAAGCGCTAGTAGCGGTAAAACGCATGGCTGGTTACCCTGTGGGCTTTTCCCCAGCCGCCTCGCCCCGCCATGGCCCTTGCCGCCCCACCCGACCTCACCAACCTCGACATTCCCGTCCAGCCGCTGGCGCGCGCCTACCCGCGCGGGCTGTTCGTGGAGCCCCACCAGCATGCCTGGGGCCAGTTGCTGTACGCGACCAGCGGGGTGATGTGGGTGGAAACCCCGGCGGAGGCCCTGATGGTGCCGCCCCAGCGCGCCGTGTGGCTTCCCCCGGACGTGCCCCACGGGATTCGCGTGGTCACCGACCTGCAAATGCGCAATATCTACTTGCGCCCGGCCATCGCCGCCACCCTGGACCGCCGCGTGCAGGTGCTTGAAGTGGGCGGCCTGCTGCGCGAACTGATTCTCAACCTGGTCGACCATGGGCGCGAAAGCCGGGGTGAGTACTACCAGGCGCTGGCGCAATTGGCGGTGCTGGAGCTGCACAAGGCGCGTCGCAGTGCCTTGCGGGTGCCTTTGCCCGCCGCAGCGGACCGGCGCCTGATGAACCTGTGCCAGGCGGTCATGGCACACCCCTCGCTGGCGGTTTCGTTCGAACAGCACGCGGCCATGGCGGGCGCGAGCGTGCGTACCCTGGCGCGGCTGTTCCAGGCGAATCTGGGCATGGGGTTCGCCGAATGGCGGCGTCAGGTGCAATTGGCCACGGCGGTGGCCGAGTTGATCCAGGGCGTGCCGGTCAGCACCATTGCCCGCGCCATGGGCTACTCGCCCAGCAGCTTCAGCGATATGTTCAAGCGCGCCCTGGGCGTCGCGCCGTCGCACTTTTCATCGCCACCGCCTTCACCCTCGGTTGGCCGATAAACCGAAGCACTTGGCCGGCACCCCTGGCAGGCCGGTCATACACTGCCGGCGCATCCACTGAAGGGGTACACCCATGAAAGCACTGCAGTTCAAGCAAACCGGCGACCTCGCCCATCTTGAAGTCGCCGACCTGCCAACACCGGTGGCGGCCGAAAGCCACGTGCTGGTTCAGGTTCGGGCTGCCGGCCTGAACCCCAGCGACGTGAAAAATGTGCTGGGCCGCTTTCCATACACCACCTTGCCCAGGGTGCCAGGCCGCGACTTCGCCGGTGTGGTGGTCGAAGGCCCGGAGCGTTTGCTGGGCCAGGAAGTGTGGGGCACGGGCAGCGACCTGGGCTTCAAGCATGATGGTAGCCACGCCCAGTACCTGACCGTGCCCGCCGACGGCGTGGCGCTGAAGCCGCGGCAGTTGAGCTTTACGCAGGCGGCCAGCCTGGGGGTGCCGTACACCACGGCCTGGGACGCGGTGGACCGCACCCAGGTCGGCCAAGGCACGCGGTTTCTGGTGTTGGGCGCCAACGGCGCCGTGGGTTCGGCGGCACTGGCCCTGGCGCGCATCCGCGGTGCCGAGGTACTGGCCGCGGTGCGCCGCCCGGAACAGGCTGCGGCCCTGCGAGCGCAAGGTTACCCGGTGATTCTGCTGGAGCACGCCGACACCCTGGCAGCGCAAGTGAACGAAGTATTCACGGGGGGCGCCGAGGTTATCTTCGACACCACCGGCTTCTGGCTGCCGGCCGCGGTAGGGGCGCTGGCGACCTTCGGCCGCATCGCCATCATCGCCGCGCCGGTCAACGGCCTGGTGGAGTTCTCGGCCCTGGGCCTGTACCGCAAGGGTGGTTCGGTGGTGGGCGTCAACAGCCTGCTTTACAACTGCGCCGCCTGCGCGCGCATGCTGGAGCAATTTGGCGGGTATTTCGACAACGGCCAGCTGCCGTTGCCCACTGACCTGCTGGAAGTACCGCTCACCGAAGGCCTGGCGGCCTATGCGGCGGTCAATGGCGGCAGCAGCCAGAAGGTCATCCTCCTGCCCTGACAGGCTAGGGCTTGCGGGAATTGAACAGGAACGCCACCAGCCCCACCAGCGGAATGGTGCTGCCGACCTTCATCACCAGCGCCCAGCCACCCGCTTCATACAAGCTGCTGGCAATCGCCGAACCCACCGCGCCGCCGACGAAGATGCTGGTCACGTACAGGGCGTTCAAGCGTGCGCGGCTGTTGGCATCCAGGCTGTAGATGATGCGCTGGCCCAGCACCATGTTCATCTGCACGGCGAAATCCAGCAGTACCCCGGTCAACGCCAGGGCCACCACGCTATAGGCCGGGTGAACCAGCGCCGTGGTGAAACTCACGGGTGCCAGCACCATGGCCAGCAGCGAGGCCCGGCGGGTATGGCCGGCATCTGCCAGGCGCCCGGCGATGGGCGCGGCGATGGCGCCGATGGCGCCCACCAGGGCGAACACCGCGATCTGGCTCTGGCTCAGGCCGTGCTGGCGGGACAGCTCCAGGGGCACGGCGGTCCAGAACAGGCTGAAGGTCGCGAACATCAGTGCCTGGTAGAACGAACGCTGGCGCAATGGGCCATGGCGACGCACCAGGGTGCCCAGGGACGCCAGCAGTTGCCCGTAGGTGGCGCTGTGGTCCGGTTGGCGGTGGGGAATGGTGCGGGCCATGATCAGGGTAATGGCCACCATCACCGCGGCGGCCACGTAGAACACCGCGCGCCAGCCGAAGTGGTCGGCGATCACGCTCGCCAGTGGCCGTGCGAGCAGGATACCCACCAGCAGGCCACCCATGATACTGCCCACCACACTGCCGCGGGTCTGTTCGCTGGCCATGTGCGCGGCCAGCGGAATCAGCATCTGCACCGACACCGAACTGAAGCCGATCAACAGTGACACGATCAGAAAGACGCTGGGCTGGGTGCTCAGCGCCGCGCCAATCAGGCTGACAGTCGCCAGCAGCGTGGTGCCGAGCATCAGTTTGCGGTTTTCCAGCAAGTCGGCCAGGGGCACCAGGAAGAAAATCCCCAGGGCATAGCCGATCTGGGTCAGGGACACGATCAGGCTGGCGCCGTGGGCCGACAGTCGGATGTCCGGGGCGATCAGTTCGATGATCGGCTGGGCGTAGTAGATATTGGCGACGATGGCCCCGCAGCAGAAAGCGAACAGCGCCACCATGGCGCGGCTCATGGTCGGGTGTTTCAGGTGGGTGGGGTCGGTCAGACTGGTCATGGTGTGCTCTTCATGGCGGGGGATCGGTGGCTCGGGAAGGGCGCGCCACCGATTCGAATTCTGCCGCAAGGCTAAGCCCCCGCAACGCCCCGCGCCAGAGCGTTCGCGTTAATAATGACCATCGGCCTCAGGCATGATGGCCACGGCTTGCCGCGGCGATAAACAAAAACGACCCCTCCTTAACCATTACACAGAAGACGTTGCACCGCCCCTGCGCTAGCCTGACTCATCAAAAGAATTCTTTCAGCGAGCAGAGGTTTTCATGGCGCGCATCATTGGCGGTCTCGCCGTTTCCCACACGCCTACCATCGGCTTTGCCGTGGACCACAACAAGCAGGAAGAAGCGGCCTGGGCGCCGATCTTCAAGGACTTCGAACCTATCAAGGCGTGGCTCGACGAGCACAAGCCCGATGTGCTGTTCTACATCTTCAACGACCATGTGACCTCGTTTTTCTTCGACCACTATTCGGCTTTTTGCCTGGGCGTCGACGAGCGCTACGAAGTGGCCGACGAAGGGGGCGGCGTGCGCGCGCTGCCAGCCATCGGTGGCCACGCTGAACTGTCCCGCCACATCGGCCGCAGCCTGATGGCCGACGAGTTCGACATGGCGTTCTTCCGCGACAAGCCCATTGACCACGGCCTGTTCTCGCCGATGTCAGCGCTGCTGCCGTTCGATACCGAATGGCCGGTGCAGGTAGTGCCGCTGCACGTGGGCGTGCTGCAATTCCCGATTCCCAGCGCGGCCCGTTGCTACAAGCTGGGCCAGGCGCTGCGCAGGGCCATCGAAAGCTTCCCCGAAGACCTCAAGGTCGCCGTGGTGGCCACCGGTGGCGTGTCGCACCAGGTACACGGCGAGCGCTGCGGCTTCAACAACCCGGAGTGGGACGCGCAGTTCCTCGACCTGCTGGTCAATGACCCGCAACGCCTGACCGAGATCACCCTGGCCGAATACGCCGAACTGGGTGGCATGGAAGGCTCGGAAGTGATCACCTGGCTGATCATGCGTGGCGCACTGTCGGCCAACGTGATCAAGCGTCATGAGGGGTATTACCTGCCTTCGATGACCGGCATCGCCACCCTGGTCCTGGAAAACCAGGCCCGCGACGTTCCGGTTGACCTGCTGGCGCGCCACCGCGAGCACATCGACCATCAGCTCAAGGGCGTGGAAAAGCTGCCGGGCACCTACCCCTTCACGCTGGAGCGCAGCCACAAGGGTTACCGTCTCAACCGCTTCCTCCATCAGATGATCGTGCCCACCTGGCGTGAGCGCTTCCTGGCCGACCCGGAGGCGCTCTTCGAAGAGGCGCGACTGAGCGAGCAGGAGCGCGACCTGGTCCGCCGCCGCGACTGGCTGGGGTTGTTGCAGTACGGGGTGATCTTCTTCCTGCTGGAGAAACTGGGTGCGGTCACCGGCGTCTCGAACCTGCACATCTACGCGGCCTTCCGTGGCCTGTCGCTGGAAGATTTCCAGAAAACCCGCAACCAGCAGGTGCTCTACTCGGTGGCCGGCAAGCGCTGAGCTACCGCCGCGCGAATCTGCTCCATCAACGCCTGGGCCGCGGGCGCATGCAGCCCGGCGCTGCGGTAGGTCAGGCCGATGGGGCGTTCGGTGAGAGGGAGTTGCAGTGTCAGGGGTTGCAGCTCGCCGCTGTCGATCTCGTGGCCCAGCTGGTGGGCCGATACGGCGGCGATCATGTCCGAGCCCAGCAGCAACCCGCGAATGATCGCCAGGTCAGCGCTCTCCACCACGGGCAGGGGCGGGTCGATGCCCCAGGCGGCGAACTGACCGTTCAGCAGGCCACGGGCCGGGCTGCCCGCGCGGGGCAGTACCCAGCGCATATTCTGCAGCTCGTCCGGTTGCAGGGCATGCCCTTGCAAGGGGTGCTCGCGTCGGGCCAGCAGCACCATCGCTTCGGTCAGCAGCGCCTCGCCGTGCAGGTCACTGGCGAAGTCGGTCGGGCGCAGGGCGCCGAAGACGAAATCCACATCACCGGCACGCAGCTCCGAGGCCAGCAACTCGAACGGGCTCTCGTTTGTCGCCACCCGCACCCCTGGGTGGGCCGCGGTCAGGGCAACGATAGCGGCGGGCAACAGGCGGCTGCGGCCCAGGGGCAGGGCGCCGACGTTGACGGTGCCTTGCAGGGAGCCACGCAGGGCCGCCAGGTCGGCGTCGATGTGGCGCAATTCGTTGAGGGCGCGACGCAACGGCGTGAGGATCTCGCTGGCCGCGCGGGTAGGTTGCAGGCCCCGGGACGAGCGCTCGAACAGCAGGCAGCCACTGCCTCCTTCCAGCACCTTCAGCGCCGCGCTGACGGCCGGCTGGGTCAGCCCGTACAGGCTGGCCACGGTCTGCATGTGGCGGGTCTGGCACAGGGCGATGAACAGCTCCAGGCGCCGGGCATTGAGCAAATACAAGGGCTCGGCGGCGTGCCCCGCGACATTGCCCAGCAGCGCCGGCACGCTCTCCAGCTCGTCCAGCGTTCGGCGGGCCCGGGCCAGTACGCGCTTGCCCTGGTCGGTCAGCAGCATGCCACTGGCATGGCGCTCGAACAGCGGTACGTCCAGGCGTGTTTCCAGGTCGCGGATGGCCCGGGTCACCACCGACTGGGCGCGGTACATCAGGGTCGAGGCGCGCGAGATGCTGCCATGCTCGGCCACTCGCACGAAGGCGCGAACCTGGAGCAGGTTGGGCAGTTCGTCGACCATGGCAGTCACCCCCGATAAATAAAAAGTATACCTAGCCTAACTGAATGCATTATTCCCCGCCAAGGCCGCGTGACAGGATGAAGTCATTCCAACCCGCAGGAGTCCACCATGTCTGCCACCCCTAACAAGACCGCCCTGGTGGTCAGTGCCCACTCCGCCGACTTCGTCTGGCGTGCCGGTGGCGCCATCGCCCTGCATGCCCGTCAAGGCTATGACGTGCACATTGTCTGCCTGTCGTTCGGTGAGCGTGGCGAGTCGGCGAAAATGTGGCGCAAGGGCCCGGGCATGACCGAAGAAATCGTCAAGGCCGGCCGTCGTCAGGAAGCCGAGGCCGCCGCCGAAGTGCTGGGCGCCACCGTCGAATTCTTTGATATCGGCGACTACCCGATGCGCGCCGACACCGAGACCCTGTTCCGCCTGGCCGATGTATTCCGCCGCGTGCAGCCTGAATTCGTACTCAGCCACTCGCTGAAAGACCCCTACAACTACGACCACCCCCTGGCCACCCACCTGGCCCAGGAAGCGCGCATCATTGCCCAGGCCGAGGGTTACAAGCCTGGCGAAAAAATCGTCGGTGCGCCGCCGGTGTACAGCTTCGAACCGCACCAGCCCGAACAGTGCGAGTGGAAACCCGACGTGCTGCTGGACATCACCGAGGTCTGGGACAAGAAATACGCCGCCATCCAGTGCATGGCTGGCCAGGAACACCTGTGGGAATACTACACCCGCGTGGCCTTGCAGCGTGGCGTGCAGGCCAAGCGCAACATTGGTATCACCTCGAAGAAAGACATCGTGTATGCCGAGGGTTACCAGAGCATCTTCCCCCGCGTTACGGAGAATCTGGGATGAGCCTTGTCGGAAAAACCGGTGTCGTGGTGCGCAACATCCAGCGTGCCGACAGCGCCCTGATCGACGAACTGCGCCAGTACGGCGTGGCCACCGTGCACGAAGCCCAGGGCCGCAAGGGCCTGCTGGCACCGTTCATGCGCCCCATTCAGCAAGGCGTGGCCATCAGCGGCTCGGCCATCACCGTGCTGGTGGCGCCTGGCGATAACTGGATGTTCCATGTGGCGGTCGAGCAGGCCCAGGCCGAGGATATTCTGGTGGTTGCCCCCAGCTCGCCCTGCACCGACGGCTATTTCGGCGACCTGCTGGCCACGTCGCTGCAGGCCCGTGGTGTGCGCGGCCTGATCCTGGAAGCGGGGGTGCGCGATACCCATACCCTGCGGGAAATGGGTTTCCACGTGTGGTCCAAGGCGGTTCACGCCCAGGGCACCATCAAGGAAACCCTGGGCTCGGTGAACATTCCGGTGATCTGCGCCGGGCAACTGGTGAACCCTGGGGACGTGGTGCTGGCCGACGACGATGGCGTAGTGGTGGTACGGCGCGCCGAACTGCTCAGCGTGGTCGAGGCCGCCCGCAAGCGCGCCGATCTTGAAGAAAGCAAGCGCCTGCGTCTGGCCAGCGGCGAGCTGGGCCTGGATATCTACAACATGCGCCCACGCCTGGCCGAGAAAGGCCTGCGCTACGTGGATGACATCAGCGAACTGGAGGACTGAGGTCGTGGCCCAGCGTCGAATTCCTTGCCTGATGATCCGTGGCGGTACTTCCAAGGGTGCCTATTTCCTGGCTGACGACTTGCCTGCCGAGGCCGAAGCCCGGGACCGCGTGTTGCTGGCGGCCATGGGCTCGCCCGATGCGCGGCAGATCGACGGCATTGGTGGCGGTGACTCGCTGACCAGCAAGGTGGCGATCATCAAGCGTTCGGCGCGGCCCGGCGTCGACGTGGACTACCTGTTCGCTCAGGTCGTGGTGGATGAGCCGCGGGTGGACTACGGCCAGAACTGCGGCAACATCCTCGCCGGCGTCGGCCCGTTTGCTCTGGAGCGCGGGCTGGTGCAGGCCAGCGGTGATGTGACTGCGGTGCGCATCTTCATGGAAAACACCGGCCAGACCGCCACCGCCCAGGTGCAGACCCCGGGCGGTGAAGTGGTCTACGCCGGTGATACCCGGATCGACGGCGTGCCCGGCAGCGCGGCGGCAGTGGTCATCGAGTTCGATGACATCGCCGGTTCCAGCTGTGGCTCACTGTTTCCCACCGGCAACGTGGCCGATACCTTCGACGGCGTGGCCGTGACCTGCATCGACAACGGCATGCCGGTGGTGCTGATCCGCGCCAGCGACCTGGGCCGCACCGGCTATGAAAGCCGCGCCGACCTGGACGCCGATGGTGAACTGAAGGCGCGTCTGGAATCGATTCGCCTGCAGGCCGGCCCGGCCATGAACCTGGGCGACGTCAGCGCGCGTACCGTACCGAAGATGTGCCTGGTGGCCGCGCCGCAGCAGGGCGGGGCGATCAGCAGCCGTAGTTTCATCCCCCACAAGTGCCATGCCTCCATCGGCGTGTTCGGCGCGGTCAGCGTCGCCACCGCGTGCCTGTACCCAGGCTCGGTGGCCAGTGACCTCAGCGACGTGCCTGCCGGCGACCACAAACGCCTGGCTGTGGAACACCCCACGGGCGAATTCACCGTGGCGGTGCACACCGACAACGGCAAAGTGGTCAGTTGTGGCCTGGTGCGCACCGCGCGGTTGCTGTTCGATGGCAAGGTGTGCATTGGCTGAAGTGGCGCAGGTCCCCAGGTAGCAGTGGACCTGGCCGCGTCCCGGGCGCCGCGTAGTGCCAGGCACTGCCCGCAAACGCCCGATGCTTCCCACCCTGCGAACTGGCGCAACGCGCCGCAGTCAGATTTACTGGTACCCTCATAGGGTGTACGTTTTTCTGATGCCCGCAGGTGCCAATGGACCGCTACGCCCCCCACCAATGGTTGCCCCATGAGAAGCCGAGCCTGCCCGGCTCGCCATCCACGCCATTGCACTCCACGCCCAAGCGCCTGGCCTTCGCTGCCGTTGGCCTGCTGGTGGCTATCACGGGCGGCCTGGGCAATGCCCTGGTCACGGCCAACCTGCAATTTCTGCAGGGTGCGCTGGGGGCCACCCAGGCGGAAATGGCCTGGCTGCCCGCCGCTTACGTCATGACCAACATTTCCATGAACCTGGTGCTGGTCAAGTTCCGCCAGCAGTTTGGTCTGCGCGCGTTCACCGAAGTGTTCCTGGTGCTCTACGCCCTGGTCACCTTCGCCCATCTGTTCGTCAACGACCTGAACTCGGCCATCGCGGTGCGTGCTGCCCACGGCATGACCGGCGCGGCGCTCAGTTCCCTGGGCCTGTACTACATGATCCAGGCCTTCCCTGCCAAGTGGCGGCTCAAGGCTCTGGTGCTGGGGTTGGGGGCCTCGCAACTGGCCTTGCCACTGGCCCGGGTGTTTTCCGAGGACTTGCTGCAGATCGCCGAATGGCGTGGCCTGTACCTGTTCGAACTGGGCCTGGCACTGACCGCCCTGGGGTGCGTGTTCATGCTCAAGCTGCCGCCGGGGGACCGCTTTCGCACCTTCGAACCGCTGGACTTCCTCACGTTCGCCATCCTTGCCACAGGCTTCGCCCTGCTGTGCGCGGTGCTGTCGCTGGGGCGTATCGACTGGTGGCTGGAAGCGCCCTGGATCGGCTGGGCGTCGGCTGCCTGCATCGTACTGGTCTTCACGGGCCTGGCCATCGAGCATAACCGCAGCAACCCCATGCTCATGACCCGCTGGCTGGGGAGCGGCGTGGCCATCCGTCTGGCCCTGGGGGTGATCCTCATCCGCATGGTGGCCTCGGAGCAGTCGACAGGCGCGGTGGGCTTTCTGCAGGCCCTGAACATGAGTCAGGAGCAGATGCGCAGCCTGTATTTCGTGATGCTGGTGGGCGCGGTCGCCGGGTTGGCCGTCAGCGCCTGGACCATTCGCCCGGAACACCTGTTCATGCCCTTGATCGTGTCGCTGGCGCTGATGGCCACGGGGTCGTACATGGACTCGTTTTCCAACAACCTCACGCGGCCCTGGAACATGTACCTCAGCCAGTTCCTGCTGGCTTTCGGCAGCACCTTCTTTGTGGGGCCGACCATGGCCCTGGGCACGCGCAATGTGGTCACCAACCCGCGGAACCTGATCAGCTTCTCGGTGCTGTTCGGCATCTGCAACAACCTGGGCGGCCTGATCGGCTCGGCGTTGCTGGGCACCTACCAGATCGTGCGGGAAAAATTCCATTCCAGCGTCATCGTCGAGCAGCTTACGCTGCTTGACCCCAGGGTACTGGCCCGCGTGCAGAGCAGTGCGTCGAGCTATGCCTCGGTAGTGGCCGACACGTCCTCGCGGACCAATCTGGGCTACCGCGCGTTGTCCACCGCCGCGACCCGAGAGGCCAACGTGCTGGCCTACAACGACGTCTTCATGTTCATCGGCGTGGTCGCGGTGCTGACCATGCTGTGGATATTCATCCGCAGCCTGTGGCTGCTGACCACCACAACCACCCAGGCGCCCCCTGCGGCGTCGCCTTCCGAACCTGCCAGCGGCGCCTCTTCTTCATGACCGAACCGACGACGACCACCACCAACGCCATCGCTTCCACCCCCGAAGGGGTTGCTCCGACTGCCACTGCGCCCCGCTCCCTGAGGGTGCGGGTCATCTCCACGCTGGTATTCGCCAGCATCGCGATCGTTGGCGTATTGATCGTGCTCTATGCCTGGGAGCTGCCGCCGTTCAGCAGCAAGATCGAAAGCACCGAGAACGCCCTGGTGCGTGGCCAGACTACGATCATCGGCCCGCAACTGGCCGGCTACGTGTTTGAAGTGCCGGTACAGGACTTCCAGTTCGTCAAGGCCGGTGACCTGCTGGTGCGCCTCGACGACCGAATCTACAAACAGAAAGTGGACCAGTCCCTGGCCCAGTTGGAGCAGGCCAAGGCCAGCCTTGCCAACAACCTGCAGCAGCGTCGAAGCGCCGAGGCCACCATCGCCCAGCGCCAGGCCGCCATCGGTGACAGCGACGCCCAGGCGCAGAAAAGCGCCGCGGCCCTGCGCCGCAACGAAGCCCTGGTCAGCGACGGCTCGGTGTCCAAAAGCGAGCTGGACGTTGCCCGTGCGGCCAACGCCGCCGCCATCGCCGCCCTGGCCCAGGCCAAGGCCGCACTGGAAATTTCCCGTCAGGACCTGCAGACGGTCATCGTCAATCGCGCATCCCTGGAAGCGGCCGTCAGCAGCGCCGAAGCCGCGGTGGAACTGGCGCGCATCGACCTGTCCAACACCCGCATCACCGCCCCGCGTGACGGCCAGCTGGGCCAGATCGGCGTACGCCTGGGCGCCTACGTCAACATTGGTGCGCAGCTCATGGCCCTGGTGCCCGACACCCTCTGGGTCATTGCCAACATGAAGGAAACCCAGATGGCCGACGTGCGCGTTGGCCAGCCCGCCACGTTTACCGTCGACGCCCTCAACCACCTGCGCCTGCGCGGCCACGTGCAACGCATCTCGCCGGCCACCGGCTCGGAGTTCAGCTTGCTGCAGGCGGACAACGCCACGGGCAACTTCGTCAAGATTGCCCAGCGTATTCCGGTGAGGATCACCGTGGACAGTAACCAGCCGGAGGCGCAACGCCTGCGGCCGGGGATGTCGGTGGTGGTGAGTATCGATACCGGGTACGTGGTGGAGGATGAGCGAGGCGAGCCGGTGCGCGGGGAGGAGGATTGAGGTGTCGTCGAACCTGCCCCGGCTAGATAGGCTCAGGGGCGAGGCGCGGGGGCCTGCTGGAGTGTGAAATGCAGGTTCTTGAGTCCGTCGGTGGTGTTGACCAACGCATCGCTTCGGTACTGAAGGACGCGGCCCTTCACTTCCAGAGTCATAGCGCCTTGGTTTTGGCTGACCTTGACTGCATCGTCGTCCGACACCAGAAACGCCTGTGCGTGTGCCAGTTTTTCCAACACGCTGGCGTCGTCGCCGCTCTCTTGCGTGATGTAGTAGCGGTAGCTGAACGACGTCGTGGCGCCGCCGCTATTGTCACGAGCTCCGTAGAAGAAGAGGTTGTCCTGTAGAGGAACCTTGACGACCACTTTATCCAGCTCGGGAACGGCTTCGCTATCCAGCCAGTACCAGGCGTTGGCCAGCAAGGAAACGACCAGCAGCGCGTTGGCGAAGGGCTGGAAGCGGGCTCTAGTAATGCTTCCACTTTGCATATGCCACTCCTTTGCTGATCCATTCCTGGTCTGGAAAATCATCACCGTAGGGTGCTTCGCTCTGGCGTTGAGCGAGCTGAAGGTTGGCGTCTATGGAGACACTGCGAGGGTGGGGTGGGACACGCATGGATCATCCTGAAAAGCGCGGAAAGAGCGAATAGTACACGTCGCATGGACCAGGATGTTGCCAGAAACCAAGAACCAGGTGTTTCCTACAAGGTTGTCGGAAGGCGTTCAATGACCGCGATGGTGAGGAGCACCCCTGTGGGACCGGGCGAAGCTCGGGAAGGCCTCGGCGCGGTGTGTCTGATGCACCGCAGCGCCTGCTTCCCGAGCTGGCGCCCGGTCCCACAGGGTGAACTGACCGCGATGGTGAGGAGCACCCCTGTGGGATCGGGCGAAGCTCGGGAAGGTGACGACGCGGTCTACCTGCGGGGCCTGCTTCGCGAATTGGCTCCCCAAGCAGGTCAACGCACCAGGCAAGGCTTCTTGTTATCGAACTTCCACCCCGGCACCAGGAACTGCATGGCAACGCTGTCGTCACGCGCGCCCAGGCCCATGCCTTTGTACAGTTCGTGGGCCTTGGCCACGGCATCCATGTCGATGTCCACGCCCAGCCCCGGCTTGGCCGGGACCTTGACGAAGCCGCCTTCGATCTTCAGCGGCTCCTTGGTCAGGCGCTGGCCGTCCTGCCAGATCCAGTGGGTGTCGATGGCCGTGATGTCGCCCGGGGCGGCAGCGGCCACCTGGGTGAACATGGCCAGGGAAATGTCGAAGTGGTTGTTGGAATGCGAGCCCCAGGTCAAGCCCCAGTCGTTGCACATCTGCGCGACACGCACCGAGCCCTGCATGGTCCAGAAGTGCGGGTCGGCGAGGGGGATGTCCACCGATTGCAACTGGATGGCGTGGCCCATCTCGCGCCAGTCGGTGGCGATCATGTTGGTGGCGGTGGGCAGGCCAGTGGCGCGGCGGAATTCGGCCATCACTTCACGGCCCGAATAGCCATTTTCCGCGCCGCAGGGGTCCTCGGCATACGCCAGCACCTTGTGCTGGTCGCGGCACAGGGCGATGGCTTCTTTCAATGACCAGGCACCGTTGGGGTCCAGGGTGATGCGCGCATCCGGGAAGCGTTCGGCGAGGGCGGTGACCGCTTCGATTTCCTCGGCGCCGCGCAACACGCCACCCTTGAGCTTGAAGTCATTGAAACCGTATCTGGCCTTGGCGGCTTCGGCCAGGCGCACCACGGCTTCCGGGGTCAGGGCTTTTTCGTGGCGCAGGCGGCTCCAGTCGTCGCTGGCGTCCGGCTCGCTGCGGTAGGCCAGGTCAGTGGCGCCGCGGTCGCCCACATAGAACAGGTAGCCAAGCATTTTGACCGCGTCGCGCTGCTGGCCTTCACCCAGCAAGGCGGCCACCGGTACTTCAAGGAACTGCCCGAGCAGGTCCAGGAGGGCGGCTTCCATGGCCGTCACCGCGTGAATGGTGATGCGCAGGTCGAAGGTCTGCAGGCCACGCCCGGCGGCATCGCGGGCGGCGAAGGTGCTGCGCATCTGGTTGAGCACGCGCTGGTATTGGCCGATGGGCTGGCCGATCACCAGGCTGCGAGCGTCTTCCAGGGTCTCGCGGATGCGCTCGCCCCCTGGCACTTCGCCAACCCCGGTGTTGCCGGCGCTATCGGTGAGGATAACGATGTTGCGGGTGAAGAACGGGCCATGGGCGCCGCTGAGGTTGAGCAGCATGCTGTCGTGGCCGGCCACGGGAATGACCTGCAGGGCGGTGACCACGGGGGTGTTGCTGTGTGCTGGGTGGCTCATGTCGGTTTTCCTGTTCGCGCGAAAAGGGTCAGATGGTTTTGCTCAGCGTCGCGCCATGAGGGGCGGCAGGAGCGATAGGGGCAGGCCCCTTGGGCTGGGTGCGGGCGAAGAACACCAGCACCGCGGCCAGAATCGACGTGGCCGTGAGGCCGTACAGCCCGCCCTGGATGGAGCCTGTGCTCTGCTCCAGCAGGCCGAACGTAGCGGGGGCGACGAAACCGCCCAGGTTGCCCAGGGAATTGATCAAGGCGATGACGGCCGCGGCGATGCGCGCGTCCAGGTAACCCTGGGGGATGGGCCAGAACAGCGACGACGCCGATTTGAAGCCGATGGCGGCGAAGCACACGGCCACGAACGCGAAGATAGGGCCGCCGGTGGTCGACAGAAACATGCCCGCCGCCGCGATCAGCAGCGCCGTGGCGACCCAGGCCTGCTGGAAGCGGAACTTGCCCGACAGGGCCGCGAACCCGTACATGGCGATGATGGAAATCAGCCACGGGATGGAGTTGAAAAAGCCCACCTGCACGTCACTGAGGTCGCCCATTTTCTTGATGATGCTGGGCAGCCAGAAGGTGGCGGCGTAGATAGTCAGTTGAATGCAGAAGTACAGCACGCAGAAGATCAGGATCTGACCATCCTTGAGCAGCTTGCCCAAGCTTGGCTTCACGGTCTGCAGGGCGTCGCGGTCCTTCTGTTCCTGGTCGATGACGCCCACCAGCGCATCCTGTTCGGCGCGGCTCAGCCACTTGGCGTCGTGGGGGTTGGAGTCCAGCCAGAACCACACGAAGAAGCCCAGCAGCACCGAAACCAGACCCTCGATGGCGAACATCCACTGCCAGCCCTTCAGGCCCAGGCCGTTGAGTTGCAGCAGCGCGCCGGACAGCGGCCCGGAAATAAGCGACGCCACGGCTGAGCCGCTGAGGAAGATGGCGATGGCCTTGCCGCGTTCCACCCCTGGCAGCCAGCGGGTGAAGTAGTAGATGACCCCCGGAAAGAAGCCGGCTTCGGCTACGCCCAGCAGTACCCGCAGGATGTAGAACTGGGTTTCATTCTGGACAAAGGCCATGAGCGTGGCGACCAGGCCCCAGGTGAACATGATGCGGGTCAGCCAGATGCGTGCGCCGACTTTCTGCAAGAGGATGTTGGAGGGGACTTCGAACAGCGCGTAGCCGATGAAGAACAGCCCGGCGCCCAGCCCATAGGCCGCTGCGCCGATGCCCAGGTCGTGCTCCATGTGCGTGCGCACGAAGCCGATGTTGACCCGGTCGATGTAGTTGACGATGAACATCAGGACGAAAAGCGGCAGCACATGCCGCTTCACTTTGGCGACAGCACGGGCCAGCAGCGGATCGCTGTCGGCGGCGGCAGGCGATGGTTTTGAATTGCTCACGATTCGACGCTCCCACTGATTGTTTTTATGCGGGTAGGTGTGCATGGCGAACCATGTCGACAGTCATCGTACAAGTTGTGTTTTGAGGATGCAATGGGTTTATAAACCGGACATCTGTATTTAGAGAGCTCGGTGGAGGTGAACGGTATACTTGTCATACAAGAGTGGATGAGGGCTTGCGCTAATGACGGCGCGAGCCGATCTGGTAAGCTGGCTCATGATCTTCTGTGGCGGAACTTGCCTGCATGCACGACCAACCCAACGTACCGGTGCGCAAGCGCGCCACCAGCCTGGCCCATGACCTTGTCGAGGTGTTGAGCCAGCAGATCCTGCTGGGGCAGTTCCGCCCTGGCGACAAGCTGCCTTCCGAACCCACCATTGTTCGTGAGCACGGTGTCAGCCGCACGGTGGTGCGCGAAGCCATCTCGCGCCTGCAGGCCTCGGGGCTGGTGGAAACCCGCCATGGCATCGGTACCTTCGTGCTGGAGCGCGAATCGCAACTGGGCCTGCGCCTGACCGTGGACACCGCTGCCAGTGTGCGCGGCATCCTCGAACTGCGCCTGGGGCTGGAAGTGCAAGCCGTGGCCCTGGCCGCGCAGCGACGCAGCGACGACCAGTTGCGGCGCATGCGCCAGGCACTGGACGACTACCAGGCGCAATTGGCCAACAACGACAGTTGCGTGGAAGAGGACAAACGCTTCCACCAATTGATCGCCGAAGCGACGGGCAACACCTATTTCACCGAGATCATGCAGCACCTGGGTGACTCGATGATCCCGCGTACCCGGGTGAAGGCCGAAGAGCGCGGCGATGCGGACTTCGAGCGGCTGGGGTACCTGGCCAGCCTGGAACATGAGGCCATCTTCCATGCCATCCGCAAGCAGGACCCCGATGCGGCGCGGGCGGCCATGGTGTTGCACCTGACCAATAGCCGGGACAGGTTTTCCGGCGCCTGAATCGGTGTTGCCTGGTTCTATTGCCAGCCGAACCGGCGGATATAGAAACGCTTCATGGCCTGGGTCAGTGCCACGTAGGCGGCCAGAATCACCGGCAGGAACACGAAGTACAGCGGCGGCAATGCCTGCAGCTTGAAGTAGTGCGCCAGCGGGCCCATGGGCAGGAAAATGCCGATGGCCATGATCACCCCGGTCATCACCATCAGCGGCATGGCCGCGCGGCTTTGCAGGAAGGGCACTTTCGGGGTGCGGATCATGTGCACCACCAGGGTCTGGGTTAGCAGGCCGACAATGAACCAGCCGGATTGGAACAGCGTCTGGTGTTCCGGGCTGTTGGCGCCAAACACGTACCACATCAAGGCAAAGGTGGTGATGTCGAACACCGAGCTGATGGGCCCGAAGAACAGCATGAAGCGGCCTACTTCCGCCGGCTGCCAGCGCTGCGGGCGCATCAGCATTTCGTCATCGACGTTGTCGAACGGCACGGCGATCTGCGAAATGTCGTACAGCAGGTTCTGCACCAGCAGGTGCATCGGCAGCATGGGCAGGAACGGAATGAACGCGCTGGCCACCAGCACCGAGAAGACGTTGCCGAAGTTGGAGCTGGCGGTCATCTTGATGTATTTGAGCATGTTGGCAAACGTGCGGCGGCCCTCCAGCACGCCTTCTTCCAGCACCATCAGGCTCTTCTCCAGCAGGATGATGTCGGCCGCTTCCTTGGCGATGTCAACGGCACTGTCCACCGAAATACCGATGTCGGCGGTGCGCAGGGCTGGCGCGTCGTTGATGCCGTCGCCCATGAAGCCGACCACATGGCCGTTGGCCTTGAGCAGGCGCACGATGCGTTCCTTGTGGGCCGGGGTCAGCTTGGCGAAGACGTTGGTGGTTTCCACCGCCACGGCCAGTTCGGCATCCGTCATGTCCTCGATGTCGTTGCCCATCAGCAGGCCTTGCTGGGCCAGGCCGACTTCACGGCAGATCTTGGCGGTCACCAGTTCGTTGTCGCCGGTCAGCACTTTCACGGCCACGCCGTGCTCGGCCAGGGCCTTGAGCGCGGGTGCGGTGCTTTCCTTGGGAGGGTCGAGGAAGGCGACGTAGCCGATCAGGGTCAGCTCGCGCTCGTCGCCGAGGCCGTAGGTATCCTGGGTGGGCGGGCGCTCGCTGGCGGCCACGGCCACCACGCGCAGGCCCTCCGCATTCAGCTCGGCGGTCACCTGACGGATGCGTGCCAGCAGCGTTGCGTCCAGGGGTTCCACCTGGTCGCCGTGGCGCACCTGGTGGCACACCGAAAGGATCTCTTCCACGGCGCCCTTGCAGATCAGCACGTGGTGCTGGTCATGCTCGGCGACCACCACCGACATGCGTCGGCGATTGAAGTCGAAGGGAATCTCGTCCACTTTGCGGTAGGCGGTGGTTACCTGCAGGTCGCGCTGCACGTCCACGTGTTCGAGCACGGCCACGTCCAGCAGGTTTTTCAGGCCAGTCTGGTAGTAGCTGTTGAGGTAGGCCATTTCCAGCACTTCGTCCGACTCCTGGCCCCAGACATCCACGTGGCGGGCGAGGAAGATCTTGTCCTGGGTCAGGGTGCCGGTCTTGTCGGTGCACAGCACGTCCATGGCGCCGAAGTTCTGGATGGCGTCCAGGCGCTTGACGATGACCTTCTTGCGTGACAGGAACACCGCGCCTTTGGCCAGGGTCGAGGTCACGATCATCGGTAGCATTTCCGGGGTCAGGCCCACGGCGATGGACAAGGCGAACAGCACCGCCTGCATCCAGTCGCCCTTGGTGAAACCGTTGATGAACAGCACCAGCGGGGCCATGACCAGCATGAAGCGGATCAGCAGCCAGCTGATCTTGTTGACGCCGCTCTGGAATGCAGTGGGGGCCCGGTCAGTGGCGCTGACGCGCTGGGCCAGGGCGCCGAAATAGGTGCCGTTGCCGGTGGCGATCACCACGGCGGTGGCGGCGCCGGACACCACGTTGGTGCCCATGAACAGGATGTTGTCCAGTTCCAGGGGGTTGCGGGTGGACGGGTCGCGCAGGTGCACGAACTTCTCCACCGGCATGGATTCACCGGTCATGGCGGCCTGGCTGACGAACAGGTCCTTGGCGGTGAGCAGCCGGCAGTCGGCGGGGATCATGTCGCCGGCGCTGAAAATCACCACGTCGCCTGGCACCAGTTGCTTGATCGGCAACTCTGCGCGCAGGTGCCCTTCGGCGTTGCGACGGCGTACCGTGGCGGTGTTGCTGACCATCGCCTTGAGGGCATCGGCCGCCTTGTTGGAGCGCGCCTCCTGCCAGAATCGCAGCAGGGTGGACAGCACCACCATGGAGCCGATCACCAGGGTTGCCTTCATGTCCTCGGTGACGAACGACACGACCGCCAGCAGGGTCAGCAGCAGGTTGAAGGGGTTTTTGTAGCAATGCCACAGGTGCGCATACCAGGGCAGCGGCTGTTCATGCTCCACCTCATTGAGGCCGACCTGGGCGCAGATGTCCTGGGCCTGGGCTTCGCGCAAACCATCCACATGGCTGCCCAGGCGGTCGAGCAATGCCTGGCTGTCACCACCGGCGGCGCTGACCAGCGTCTGGGCCAGGGTGGGCGGTATCTCCCGGCTGACATTGCTGTCGGCCAGGCTTTCGAACAGCGCCAGGCGGCGGAAATGCCGGGCGATGTGACGGGTGCGCAGGAAACCCGCGAAAAATTCTTTGAGCAGGGTGAAGTTCATGGCGCTGCTTTCCCCAGGTGGCAGTGGGGAGACCATCGCGCAGGCACGGGCGCTGTCCTGGCTGCAGCGATGCAGGCCGGGGCAGGTGAGTCATCAGAGAAGGGGAAGGTTCGCCATCTCTCGCGTCGGGGCGAGAGCACGGCAGGAAAGCTGCGCGTTATCTCGCCGAGAATATGCCGGTATCGATGACCGGCCGACTACTGTCGCTCGAACAAGTGCCCACGTGGGGTCTCCGCGGTGATTGAAAACGCGCGCAGCATACGCGTGGGGTTTGCGCGGAACAATAGGTGCACGGGGGTATGACTGAAGTTTCATGTTGGCGCCTTCCCGAGCTTCGCCCGGTCCCTCAGGCGGAGCGCCTAGCTCTGTGGGACCGGGCGAAGCTCGGGAAGCAGGCGATGCGGTCTATCAGGCGTCCAGCTCCAGGGCAAACAGCTCGGCCAGGGTCTGGCGACGACGAATCACCTTCACCTGCTCGCCATCGAGCAACACCTCGGGGATCAACGGCCGGCTGTTGTAGTTCGACGACATCGATGCACCATAGGCGCCGGTGGTATGGATCACCAGCAGGTCGCCCACTTCGGCGCGCGGCAAGGGGCGCGGGGCGACCAGGCCGCCTTCGTGCTGGGTGAAGACGTCACCGGACTCGCACAACGGCCCAGCCACGACGCTCGGTCGCAGCTCGCCGCCTCGCGGCTGGCCATCGCGGTCCAGCAGGGTGAAGCCGTGATAGCTGCCGTACATGGACGGGCGCATCAGGTCGTTGAAGCCGGCGTCCACCAGCACGAAATGCTGGCTGCCCATGTCTTTCACCGCGCGCACTTCAGTGACCAGCGTGCCGGCCTCGGCGACCAGGAAACGCCCCGGTTCGATCTCCAGGCGCACCGGGTGGCCCAGGTGCGCTTGCACACGCTCGCGCGCCGCGTTCCAGATGGCCGCGTAGCGCTCGGTGTCCACCGGTTGCTGGTCCGCCTTGTAGGGCACCGACAAACCGCCACCCGCGGAGATCGCCTCCAGGTCATGGCCCATGTCGATCACCGCGTCGGCCATGGCCGTGCATACTTCTTCAAGGTGCGCGTAGTCCACGCCCGAGCCGATGTGCATGTGCAGGCCCACCAGTTGCAGGTCGTACTGGCGCACTACCGCCAGAGCTTCGCCCAATTGGCTGTGCCAGATGCCATGCTTGCTGTTTTCACCGCCCGTGTTGGTTTTCTGGCTGTGGCCGTGGCCGAAGCCCGGGTTCAGGCGAATCCATACGCGGTGGCCGGGGTGCTGCTGGCCCAATTGGCGCAGCATGTCGATGGAGCCGCAGTTGACCTCAACGTCCAGCTCGATGATGCGCGCCAGGGTGGGGCGGTCCAGCAGGTCGCAGGTGAACACCACGCCAGCGGGCTCGCCTTGCGGGCTGAAACCGGCCAGCAATGCCCGTTCGATCTCGCCCAGCGACACCGCGTCCACCTGCACGCCCTGCTCGCGCATCAGTGTGAGGATGTGCACGTTGGAGCACGCCTTCTGGGCGAAGCGAATCACATCAAAGCCCTGGAGCTGGCTGATGCGCTGGCGGATCATCGCCGCGTCGTAAGTCCAGAACGGTGTGGCGAGTTGCTCAACGAGAGGCAGGTAGCGATCGAACATGGTCGTGGGCCGTGAAGGGGACAGGGGCCCATCATGGCGATTTCGTAGCATTCAGGAAAATATCTGTTTTTTCTCCTGCTATTCAGTTCTGATATGGGTGTTCGGTTCAATAGAGGTTTGTCATGGACATTTCCCTGCGCCACATCGAAGTGTTCCGCGCCGTCATGAACGCCGGCAGCGTCACCGGTGCGGCGCAACTGCTGTTCAGTTCCCAGCCGACGGTGAGCCGCGAGCTGGCGCGCCTGGAAAGCCTGCTGGGCATGGCCCTGTTCGTGCGTGAACGTGGGCGCCTGACGCCCACGGCCCAGGGGCTGATGCTGTTCGAGGAAGTGCAGCGTGCCTACGTTGGGCTGGAGCAGATCGCCAGCGTCGCTGAATCGATCCGTCGCTTCGATCAAGGCCAGTTGAACATCACCTGCCTGCCCATGTTCGCTCAGGTCCTTCTGCCCGCGGCGTGCCAGGCCTTCAGCCGCGACTACCCGGGCGTGGCCGTGAGCATCACTGCCCAGGAATCGCCAGCGCTGGAAGAGTCACTGAGCGGCCAGCGTTTCGACCTGGGCCTGATTGAGAGCCGTCACCCGCCACGGGGCACGCGCGGGTTCGAGCTGTTCTGCGCCGACATGGTGGCAGTGCTGCCCACGGCGCATCCGCTGGCGGCCAAAGCTCGGCTGGAGCTGAGCGATTTCGACGGCCAGGGGTTCATTCATCTGTCGGGCCTGGACCTGTACCGCAAGATGCTCGACGAACAGTTTCGCCGCGCCGGGGTGCAGCGCCATGGGGTGGTCGAGACCAGCACGGCGGCCTCGGTGTGCGCCATGGTCCGCCAGGGGCTGGGGGTAGCCATCGTCAACCCGCTCACCGCCCTGGATGAATCGGCCCGCGGGCTGGTACTGCGGCCGCTGGCCGTTGCCGCGCCGTTCAGCGTCAGCCTGATCCAGCCGCAGTACCGTCCAGCGTCGGTGCTGGTGGAGGCCTTCACCGAGCGGTTGAAGGGTGAAGCGCAAAGGTTGCGGCAGGTGTTGAGCGTGGGCACAGAGGGCCACTGACCCGTGGCTGGCCACTGCCGGGCGTTACAGATCCGCCAGGGCTTCGCGCAGGTTGATGTCCGGCGCACTCTGCTCGGTCAGGTCCAACTGGCTTTCCAGGTCCACCAAGTGGTGGAACATGGCCTGCACGGCATGCTCGCTATCGCCGGTGTGCAGGGCGTCGAGGATGGCCTGGTGGTCGTCGCAGCGGCAGGATGGGGTGTCCAGGCGCTGGTACAGGGAAACGATCAGCGAACTGCGCACGATCAGATTGCCGAGAATTTCACGCAGCAAACGATTGCCACACAGGTCAGCCAGCATCAAGTGGAATTCGCTGCGCACCCGCACGGTTTCACGCCGGTCGCCGCTGGCCGAGGCCTGGCGTTCGGCGGCCATCTGCTCGGCCAGGCTGTCGGCGTGGGCGACCAGGGCGTCGGGGGTGATGGCTTCGACCACGGCTCGCTCGATGGCGCGCCGGGCGGCGAACACTTCGCGGGCCTCCTGGGCCGTGGGCTGCGAGACAATGGCGCCGCGGTTGGTCTCGATGGTGATGATGTGCTGCATGGCCAGGCGTTGCAGGGCGACCTGCACATGGTTGCGGTTGGCCTGCAGGGTTTCGACGATCTGTGCTTCTACCAGCCGCGTGCCAGGGCGCAGGCGCTGCTGGGCGATGGCGCGCGACAGGACGTCGACGATGCGGTTGACTTCCAGCTGTTTGGCGGTGACGGTGACGGAGCCCATATTTCCTCGAACGGTGTGCCCATGCAGATCCGGAGTGTGGATGCAGTGGGGGCGCATTATCCGTCAGTGGGGCGGCCTTTGAAAAGGTCGCCGGCGCCCCGCCGTCAGGGAAGTGGACCGATTAAACCATTGCAAGATGCTGCTTGCGCCGAGGGGGTGGGCAGGCCTGGTCTATGCGTTGGAGGTCGTCGCTATCCAGTCGCAGGGCTGCGGCGGCTGCATTCAGGCGCACATGCAGGGGGTCGACGGCCTTGGGGATGGCAATCACGCCGTCCTGGCGCACCGCCCAGGCCAGGCATACCTGGGCGGGCGTCACCTCGTGCTTGTCGGCAATCGAGCGCAGGTTCGGGTGGCCCAGCAGTTTGCCACCCTGGGCGATGGGGCAGTAGGCCATGGTCGGCAGCCCGTGGTCGCGGCACCAGGGCAGCAGGTCGAACTCGATGCCCCGCGCCTGCGGGTTGTACAGCACCTGGTTGGTGGCGCAGCGAGGGTCGTCCAGTTCTTCGAGGTCGTCGACATCGAAGTTGGACACGCCCCAGCGGCCGATCTTGCCTTGTTCGCGCAGCCGCTCGAAGGCGTCCACCGTTTCGGCCAGCGGGTACTGGCCGCGCCAGTGCAGCAGGTACAAATCGATGTGGTCGGTGCCCATGCGCTTGAGGCTACGTTCACAGGCCGCAGCCACGCCGCTGCGGCTGGCGTTGTGGGGGTACACCTTGCTGACCAGGAACACCTGATCGCGGCGCCCTGTCAGCGCTTCGCCCACAACTTCCTCGGCGCCGCCGTCACCGTACATTTCGGCGGTGTCGACCAGGTTCATGCCCAGTTCGATACCCAACTGCAAGGCAGCGACTTCCTGGTGCCTGGCGTGGCGGTCTTCGCCCATGCGCCAGGTGCCCTGGCCGATGAGGGAAACGGATGCTTCTGCAAGTGGATGATGGCGCATAGCTACTCCATTGAAAGGGGATGGCTTATAGTCTGGCCAGCGCATGGGGCGCATCGTTCAATTTCAGGAGAAGGCATGGGCCGACACCTCGTGGTATGCCTGGACGGCACCAACAACCGATTCAGCCTTCAACCCACGAATATTATCCGCCTGGTGCGCTGCGTGTCTGCCGACCCGGCGCAGGTCATGTCTTACTACGACCAGGGCGTGGGCACCTTCGGAGTACGCGAAACCCTGTTCGAATGGCAGAAACTGCCCTCGCGCTTGTGCGGGCTGGCTTTTGGCTGGGGCCTGAAGCGCACGGTAGAGGGGGCCTACCGCTTTCTGGCCGAGCATTGGCAGGAGGGCGACCGTATTTCGCTGTTCGGCTTTTCCCGTGGGGCCTACGCGGTCCGGGCCCTGGCGGCCTTGGTCGATGCCGTGGGCCTGGTGGCCGGGCACGAGGCGCATCTGTTCGACTATGCCTGGGCCATGCTGCAGGCGCGCAACGGCAACGGTCAGCCTGCGTTCAAGCTGCAGGACGAGTTCAAGGAGACCTTCGGTCGCCCGGTGCGGATTCATCTGCTGGGGTTGTTCGACACGGTCAAGTCCGTGGGCTGGATCTACGATCCGCTGGTGCTGCCCTATACGGCCAGCAATGCCGTGGTCGACCATGTGCGCCATGCCCTGTCGATCGATGAGCGCCGCTGCTTCTTTCGGCCCAATTTATGGCAGAAGCGCGACAACCAGGCGACGGATGTACGCCAGGTGTGGTTCGCCGGGGTACACAGCGACGTCGGCGGTGGCTACCCACCGGACCAGGCCGGCCCCGCCTTGCTGGCATTGCGCTGGATGCTGGGGGAGGCGCGGGCCCTGGGCCTGCCCTTGGATGAGGACGGCTGTGCCCGCGAGTTGCAACTGCTGGAAGCCGGCGGGCCGGGGCAGTTGCACGACTCCATGACCTGGCGCTGGAAACTGGCCGAATGGCTGCCGCGCCGGGCGTGGAGTTTCAGCCTGCACAAACGGGTGTTCGCCATCGGTAGCATGCCGCCGTTTGGCCAGCCGCAGCCGCGCTACATTGCCGAGAAGGCCCTGGTGCACCGCTCGGTGGTGCAGCGGGTCGACAGCGGTGACTACCACCCGGTGAACTTGCCGCGCGTGTTCGAAGTGGTCGACGACCAGACCTTGCAACAGTCCAGTGCTGCGGTGGCAGCCGGCTTGCCAGCGAGCGTGTGAAGCGCTGATTTGACGCCAATCACCCACTGCAGGACGCGACCAGCACCTCCTGCAGCGCCTGCGCCGCGGCGGACAACTTGTGGTCCGCCAGGCGCATCAGGCCGATGCGCCGTTCTACCCGCGGCTCATCCAGGGCCACGCAGCAGGCCCCCAGTTCCTGCATCTGGGCGATGCACAACGAGGGCACCGCGCTGACCCCCAGGCCACTGGCGACCATGCGCCCGACGGTGCTCAACTGGTGGCTTTCAAACGCGACGGACAATTTGCCATGGGCCGCGGCCAGGTCCTGCTCCAGCATCAAGCGCACGGCGGACGGTCGTTGCAGGGTGACGAAGTCTTCGCGCAACAGCTCTTTCCAGGTGATCTGCTGGCGCTGGGCCAGGGGCGAGTCCGCCGGTACCACGGCGACGAAGCGGTCCAGGTAGAACGGCGTGAATACCAGCCCCTGAGTGGACGCCGGCTCGAAACCGATGCCCAGCTCGACCCGTCGATGGCGGACCATTTCCAGCACCTGCTCGTTGATCACGTCATGCACTGCCACGTTGACCCTGGGGTGGCGGTCTCGAAAGCGTCTCAACGCAGGCGGTAGCCGGTTGCCGGCGAACGAGGGCATGGCGGCGATGGCGACCTTGCCGGTCTGCAGGGTGAAGTGCTGGCGCAGCAGCTCTTCGGCATTGTCCCAGTCGGCCAGCAGTTGCCGGGCCAGGGGCAATAACGTTTCGCCCTCGGGGGTCAGGGCCACGCTACGCGTCGTGCGAGTCAACAGTGGGCCGCCCAGGTCTTCCTCCAGTGCCTTGATGGTCAGGCTCAAGGCGGGTTGCGACAGGTGCAGGCGCTCGCCGGCCTGGGCGAAGCTGAGGGTCTGGGCCACGGCCAGAAAGGCACGCAGGTGTTTGATGTTCATTGTTTTGCAAACCCAATCAATCCATCAGAAAAACAAAATTAACAAATTACTGCCGTGGCGAGAAGATGAACCCTGCACGCGTTGGCAGCTAAGCTGCCTAGGGGCTGTATCGAATATATTCCAGCGAAGGCCAGGCAAGGCGAAAACAGGCGAGGAAGCGGAGTTTACGTGTTGTAAATGAGCATTCCGAGCCTGTTTTCAACGCAGCATGGGCGAGTTGGGATGCATTTCGTACAGAGCCTGAAGCCCTACAACGACAAGAAAGGCGGATCGACATGGCTGGACTCGACAAGCGAGTGGCAACCTACGAAGAGGCCCTGGCAGGCCTGACCGACAACATGACGGTGCTGTCCGGCGGCTTTGGGCTGTGCGGCATCCCGGAAAACCTCATTGCTCACATCAAGCGCATGGGCGTGCGCGGCCTGACCGTGGTGTCCAACAACTGCGGGGTCGATGGTTTTGGCCTGGGTGTGCTGCTGGAAGACCGGCAGATCCGCAAGATGATCGCCTCCTACGTGGGTGAGAACGCCCTGTTCGAACGCCAACTGCTGGACGGCGAACTGGAAGTGGACCTCACCCCCCAAGGCACCCTGGCCGAGAAGATGCGTGCCGGTGGCGCCGGCATCCCGGCCTTCTACACGGCCACCGGCTACGGCACGCCAGTGGCCGAAGGCAAGGAAGTGCGCGAGTTCAACGGCCGCAAGTACATCCTCGAAGAAGCCATCACTGGTGACTTCGCCATCGTCAAGGGCTGGAAGGCCGACCATTTCGGCAATGTCATCTACCGCCACACGGCGCAGAACTTCAACCCGCTGGCCGCCGCGGCCGGCAAAATCACGGTGGTGGAGGTGGAAGAGATCGTCGAGCCGGGCCAACTGCCCCCCAGCCAGATCCACACCCCCGGTATCTACGTGGACCGGGTAATCCTGGGCACTTTCGAGAAACGCATCGAAAAACGCACCGTCAAGGCCTGACGCCTGGCCCCACAGAACAACAAGAGGTCTTGTACATGGCACTTACCCGCGAACAGATGGCCCAGCGCGTGGCCCGCGAACTCAAGGATGGCTACTACGTGAACCTGGGCATCGGCATCCCGACCCTGGTGGCCAACTATGTACCCGAGGGCATCGACGTGATGCTGCAATCGGAAAACGGCCTGCTGGGCATGGGCGAGTTTCCCACCGAGCAGACCCTCGACGCCGACATGATCAATGCCGGCAAACAGACGGTGACCGCCCGCGCCGGGGCGTCGATTTTCGACTCTGCGCAGTCGTTCGCCATGATCCGCGGTGGCCACGTGGACCTCACGGTGCTGGGCGCTTTCGAGGTGGACGTGCAGGGCAATATCGCTTCGTGGATGATCCCCGGCAAGCTGGTCAAGGGCATGGGCGGTGCCATGGACCTGGTGGCCGGTGCCGACAATATCATCGTCACCATGACCCACGCCTCCAAGGACGGCGAGTCCAAGCTGCTCCCCCAGTGCAGCCTGCCGCTGACCGGTGCGGGGTGCATTCGCAAGGTGCTGACCGACCTTGCGTACCTGGAGATCGAGGACGGTGCCTTCATCCTGCGTGAGCGGGCGCCGGGCATCAGCGTGGAAGAAATCATCGCCAAGACGGCGGGCAAGCTGATCGTGCCGGATGATGTGATCGAAATGCAGTTCTGATTGCCGGAACACACCCGGTCCCTCAGGGGAAGACGCCGATAACAATAAAAATTGGGAAATATCATGGCTGTAGACATTGAAGAGGGCCGCTACGCCCGGTTCGCCCTGCGTTGCTCCAGCTGGGCCGAACGCTGGTTCCCCGACGCCTGGGTGTTCGCCGCCGTCGCGGTGGTGGCGGTGGCCCTGGCGGCCCTGGCCATCGGCGCCAAGCCCACCGACACCGCTACCGCCTTCGGCGATGGCTTCTGGAGTTTGATCCCGTTCACCATGCAGATGGCCTTCGTGGTCATCGGCGGCTATGTGGTCGCCAGTTCGCCACCGGCTGTGAAACTCATCGACCGCCTGGCGCGCCTGCCGGGCAACGGACGCTCGGCGGTGGCCTGGGTAGCGTTGATCTCCATGCTGGCTTCGCTGCTCAACTGGGGCCTGTCCCTGGTGTTCGGTGGTTTGCTGGTGCGCGCGCTGGCCCGACGCACTGACCTGAAGATGGACTACCGCGCCGCCGGTGCCGCAGCCTACCTGGGCCTGGGCGCGGTATGGGCGCTGGGGCTGTCGTCGTCCGCGGCGCAGTTGCAGGCCAACCCCGGTAGCCTGCCGCCCTCCATCCTGGCGATTACCGGCATCATCCCGTTTACCCAGACCATTTTCCTCTGGCAGTCCGGGGTGCTGTTGGCCGCCTTGGTTCTGGTGTCGCTGGTGATCGCCTACGCCACCGCGCCCGGCCCGGGCAGCGCCCGCGATGCCCAGGCGTGCGGCGTCGACCCCAGCTTCAGCGCGCCGCCCCCTGCCAGCCGCAGCCGCCCCGGCGAATGGCTGGAACACAGCCCGTTGCTGACCGTGCTGCTGGTGCTGCTGGCTGCCGGCTGGTTGTACCATGAATTCGCGACCAAGCCGGTGCTCACCGCTATTTCCGGGCTCAACACCTACAATTTCCTGTTCATCATGCTCGGCGCCCTGTTGCACTGGCGCCCGCGCAGCTTCCTCGATGCCGTGGCCCGCGCAGTGCCGACCACCACCGGGGTGCTGATCCAGTTCCCGTTGTACGGTTCCATCGCGGCGATCCTGACAACGGTCAAGGGCAGTGATGGCCAAGCGTTGGCCCACCATATCTCGACCTTTTTCGTGCAGATCGCCTCCCACGACACCTACGCGCTGCTGATGGGCGTGTACTCCGCCGTGCTGGGCTTTTTCATCCCGTCGGGGGGCGGCAAGTGGATCATTGAGGCGCCGTACGTGATGCAGGTGGCCAACGACCTCAAGTACCACCTGGGCTGGGCCGTGCAGATCTACAACGCCGCCGAGGCGCTGCCCAACCTGATCAACCCGTTCTACATGCTGCCGCTGCTGGGCGTGCTGGGGCTCAAGGCCCGGGACCTGATCGGCTTCAGCTTCGTGCAGTTGCTGGTGCATGTGCCCCTGGTGTTGGTGCTGTTGTGGGCGCTGGGCACCACGTTGCAGTACGTGCCGCCACTCGTGCCGTGATCAGGCCGGGGCAGTGAAACCATAGGCCCGCTGTACCTGGGCCACGCGGGTGATGCACTGCCGGTACCATTGCCCTCGTCCCTTGGCGCGGGCATCGGTGTGCTCGGCATGGCGTTTCCAGGCCAGGATCGCCGCCTCGCTGGCCCAGTACGACACGGTGATGCCCAGGCCGTCCTCGCCACGGGCCGATTCCACGCCCAGGAACCCGGGTTGCTCGGCCGCCAGGCCGACCATGCGCTCGGCCACCTCACCGTAGCCGTCGTCGATCTCGGTGCGGGTCGAGGTAAAGATCACGGCGAAGTAAGGCGGCTGCGGTGTCTTCGCGAACATCCTCAAACCCTCCGCTGTGCAGCGTGCAACAGCGCGGTCAACACAGGCGGCACGCGGCCTTCCAGCGCCGCGCGCTCGGGTTGGAACAGGGTGGCGACGAAGAACGGGTGGCCCTCCAGTTGCACGGCGCGTACTTCGCCGTTTGCGTCGTGGGCACAGGGGCGCAGCGGCCCGGCCAGCAGCGCTTCGGCGAACGCGGGGTTGAGCCCGTAGTTGCAGTGGTAGCCTTCCTCGATGACCAATTCCTCATAGGCCTGGGCGATCAGCGTGCCCGGTTGCAGGTGCAGGGTGCCGCGTACCTCTACCAGTGAACAGCTCAGCGGGCTGATAATCGCCCGCGCCGCTTGCGGGGTGCTTTCTCCGTGCTCGGCGTCGGCCCAGCCTAGCGCGTTGCGGGCGTACTCCAGCAACGCGTGCTGGAAGCCCGCGCAGGTGCCCAGAAATGGAATGCGCTGCTCTCGGGCATGGCGGATGGCGGCCAGTGCGCCCTCCAGGCTGCGATAAGGGCTGCCTGGCATGCACCAGAAGGCATCGAATGGCTGCGCCAGGGTAGCGGCGCTGATCTGGTCAGTCGCCAGGCAACGGGCCTCCACACTCAGCCCCAGGGCCCTGGCCGCCAAGGGCAGGGCGGCCTGGATAGCACGGTGGGCAGTGATGGACGCATCGAAATCGCCGACCAGGGCGATGTGCAGCGGGCGCGTGGGTGACATGGGCTGTGTTCCTTCAGTGAGCCTTGCCGGGTGGCTGGGGGCTACTATAGGCTGGCGCCAGCGCAATCAATATTGGCATTTCGGCAAAGTATCCGTGCATTCATGCAATATCGAATCAATCATCACGACCTGACATTGATCCTGGCGCTGGTACGGGCGCGCGCCCTCGCGCGGGCGGCTGAATTGCTGAAGGTGGACGTGTCCACGGTGTTTCGCTCGATTCGACGCCTGGAGTCCGCCCTGGGGCAGGCCTTGTTCGAAAAGAGCCGTGCCGGTTACTTGCCCACGGCCCTGGCAGTGAGCCTGGCTGCGCAGGCGGAACAGGCTGAACAGGCGTTGCAGGTGGCCCAGGTGAGCGTCGAGCAGGGCGGCGAAGTGGTGAGCGGCACTGTGCGCCTGACGTGTACCGACGCCGTGCTGCAGCACTTGCTGCTACCGGCGCTGGCGACGTTCATGCCGCGCTACCCGGCACTGGCGCTGGAACTGGCCACCAGCAATGATTTTGCCAACCTGACCCGGCGGGACGCCGACCTGGCCCTGCGCCTGACCCAGGCGCCGCCCGAGCACCTGGTGGGCTGCCGGCTGGGGCCGGTGCCTTATCGGGTGTGTGCCAACCAGGGGTATCTTGATACCTGCGGCACGGCTGACCTGGCGCAGATGAGCTGGATCGCGGCGGATGACTTCATACCCGACCACCCGGGGGTGGCCTGGCGGCGCGAGCACTTGCCGGGGGTGACGCCGATGTACCGGGCCAGCTCGATGCTGGCGGTGGCGCAACTGGTGCGCGCGGGCCTGGGCGTGGCGGTGTTGCCGACGTTCCTGATGCAGGGGCTTGCGCCGTTGGGCGAGCCGCTGGCGGGGCACGACAGCGCACTGTGGTTGCTGACCCGCCCGGATTGCCGGGCGCTGCGCTCCGTGGTGACGTTGTTCAACGAACTGCGTTCGGCCATATCCCTGGCAGGCCATGGTCGATGACCTGCCTGTTGCGGGAGCGGGCTTGTGCGCCTGGTCCCCGGCTTCATGGCATGCCATTGGCCCCATACAGCACAAAGCCCTCACGGCCCTGAAGCCGCTGATAGTAGGCTTCCACGGCTGGTAACCGGGCATGCTCGATGGGCGTCATCTTCCAGCGGTTCACCGAGAGCCCCAGTACCACATCGGCCAAGGTGAACGCGGCGCCGGTGACATACGCCCCGGTGTGCGCCAACTGCCCCTCCAGAATGCCCATCATGCGGTTCCACTGCGCTGTACCGGCCGCCAGCTTCGCCGCCTCCTGGTAAGCCGGATCCTGACGTATCAGCGCGGTGAACGGGTAACGCCACGCCGGGTTGAGTTCCGTGGCCTGCCAGTCCATCCACTGCTCCACCACCGCGCGGGCGCGGGCATCACTGGGCAGCAGGCCCTGGTCGCCGTGCTTGGCGGCCAGGTAGCGGCAAATGGTATTGGACTCCCACAGTGGCCCGCCCTCGTCCACCAGTACGGGCACCTGGCCGTTGGGGTTCAGGCGCAGGTAGTCATCAGTGTGGGTCGAGGCGAAGCCGTTGCCGTAGTCCTCGCGAATGAACCCGACACCCAGTTCGTGCAGCGTCCACAATACCTTGCGCACGTTGATCGAAGTGTCGCGCCCCAGTAGGCGAACGGGCATGTCCATGGTGCAATCCTGTGCGGGCCGATAGGAACTGCTGAATCTACCCTGCCGGCCCGGGGTTCGTCACGGTTTGCTGGTGGTGCTCGAAGGGCTGTCGGGCTTGGTGTTGCTGTTGCCCATGGAGCTGCCTTCGGGGTTGCCGCCTTGCACCGGCTTGATCGGCTGGCTGCCCGCGGGCATGTCCGGGCCGGCGGAGCCGTCGGTGTTGCCATTCTGCATGCGCGTGCCGGTGCCACTGGGCACGCCGATTTCCGCAGGCGTGGTGCCGATAGCGCCATTGGGGTTGGCAGGGTTGGTGGGCCCGGTGCTGTCGTCGGCGAAGGCGCCGGCGCTGAGCAGGGTGGTCAGGGCCAGGGCGGCCCAACGGGAAGTATTCATGAACAGTCTCCTTTCCATGATCGCTACAGGCATTGGGCTGCGCGCAGGATGGCAAGGTGCCCGCACGCCGACAGGCGGTTGACGGCGCGGCGCGGGCGGGGGTATGTTTCCCCCATGAACCTATCCCTGTTGCTGCCCGCCATGAGCATTATTATTACCGCCATTCCTCATTTGGCGGGCTAGCTGGCAGCTGCACCGAACCCGCCCTCGTGGCGGGTTTTTCTTGAAACGTCACCAGGGCTCCGACCAGAACGGAGACCGTACCGTGAGTGACACCGCCACCGCCCAGCTTGCCTGGTATGCCCGCAAGACCCTGGAAGCCAAGGTCTACGACCTGGCCATCGAAACGCCCCTGCAAGCAGCACCGGCATTGTCCGCGCGCCTGGGCAACCAGATCCTGCTCAAGCGCGAAGACCTGCAGCCCACTTACTCGTTCAAGATTCGCGGTGCCTGCAACAAGCTGGCGCAACTGACGGCCGCCGAGCGCGCGGCCGGGGTGGTGACCGCCTCGGCGGGCAACCATGCCCAGGGTGTGGCACTGGCGGCGCGCGAGCTGGGCATAAAGGCGGTCATCGTGATGCCTGAGACGACCCCGCAGTTGAAGGTGGACGGTGTGCTGTCCCGCGGTGGCCAGGCGGTGCTGCACGGCCCGGCGTTTCCCCAGGCCCTGGCCCACGCGCTGGAGCTGGCCAAGCAGGGCATGACCTTCGTGCCACCTTTCGACGACCCGGACGTGATCGCCGGCCAAGGCACCGTGGCCATGGAAATTCTGCGGCAACAGCCTGATGGCCTGGACGCTATCTTCGTGCCGGTGGGCGGCGGAGGTTTGATCGCCGGCATCGCCGCCTACGTCAAATACCTGCGCCCGCACATCCGCGTCATCGGTGTCGAGTCCGAGGGCTCCAACTGCCTGCAGGCGGCGCTGGCGGCGGGGGAGAGGGTGGTGCTGGGCCAGGTCGATACCTTCGCCGACGGCGTGGCGGTGGCGCAGATTGGCGCGCACTGCTTCGACATCTGCCGGTTGTGGGTAGATGAGGTGATTACCGTGAGCAACGACGAGCTGGGGGCGGCGATCAAGGATATCTACGACGACACGCGCTCCATCACCGAGCCGTCGGGGGCATTGGCGGTGGCTGGCATCAAGCGCTACGTGGCGACGCGGGGTGTGCGCGGGCAGACGCTGGTGGCCATCGATTCGGGGGCCAACGTCAATTTCGATCGTCTGGGGGACTTCGCCGAGCGGGCGGGGCGGTGCGGCAGGCAGGAAGCGGTGTGTTGACGGTTCCCGCGTATCGCCCGGTCTTGCAGCACCGGGCGATACGCGGATATCAAGCGGCTGGGCTGATCAGACGACCACCGACAGCAGCATGATAAAGACCAGCGCCACCACGGAGAGGATGGTTTCCATCATGCTCCAGGTCTTGAAGGTCTCGGCCACGGTCATGTTGAAGTACTGCTTCACCAGCCAGAAACCGGCGTCGTTGACGTGGGACAGGATCACCGAGCCTGCACCGGCGGCCAATACCAGCAGTTCGCGGTTGACGCCCGGGATCAGGTCGACGACCGGGGCGACGATGCCAGCGCCGGTGATGGTGGCCACGGTCGCGGAACCAGTGGCGATACGAATCACCGCAGCCACCAGCCAGGCCAGCAGAATCGGCGAGACGTGGGCCTGTACAGCCATTTGACCAATCACGTTGCCCACGCCGGTGTCCACCAGCATCTGCTTGAAGCCGCCACCGGCGCCTACGATCAGGATGATGGCGGCGGTCGGCGCCAGACTCTGGTCCAGCAGCTTCATGATCTTGGCGCGGTCAAAGCCCCGGGCATAGCCGAAGGTGTAGAAGGCCAGCAGCAGGGCGGCCAGCAGCGCGGTGATCGGGTGGCCGATCAGGTCCATCCACTGGCGGAAGATGTGCTCGGCCGGCAGGAATACGTCGGCGAAGGTCTTGAGCAGCATCAGGAACACCGGCAGCAGCACGGTGATCAGGGTCACGCTGAAGCTGGGCAGGTTCTCGTGCTGCGATTCCTTGGCGATCTGGTCCATCAGTTCGGTGGACGGGTTGCCCGGCACGTACTTGGAGATGAAGCTGCCGAACAGCGGGCCGGCGATGATGGCGGTTGGCAGGCCAACGATCAGGCCGTAGAAAATGGTCTTGCCGATGTCAGCCTTGAAGATGCCGATGGCCAGCAGCGGGCCCGGGTGCGGTGGCACCAGGCCGTGCACTACCGACAGGCCGGCCAGCAGCGGAATACCGATCTTGACCAGCGACACGCCAGAGCGGCGGGCCACGATGAACACCAAGGGAATCAGCAGCACGAAGCCGATTTCGAAGAACAGCGGAATGCCCACCAGGAAGGCCGAACACATCATGGCCCAGTGCACTTTCTGTTTGCCGAAGGCACGGATCAGGGTCTGCGCGATCTGGTCGGCGCCACCGGAGTCAGCCATCAGCTTGCCGAGCATGGTGCCCAGGGCCAGCACGATACCGACGAAGCCCAGCACGCCGCCGAAGCCGTCCTGGAACGATTTCATCACCTTGGCCACGGGCATGCCCGAGGTCAGCCCGAGGAAGCCTGCGGCGATGGTCAGCGCCACGAACGGGTGAACCTTGAGCTTGGTGATCAGCAGCACGAGCCCGACGATGGTGATCAAGGCGTCGAGCAAAAGGAAGGTGTCAGTCGGTAGACCCAGCATCAGGGTATGCCTCTTCTTGTTGTGGTCGGAGCAATAATAGTTGAGGTAGCGCTGTCTTGTTCGGGGTCATGAAATCACGCCGAATGAGGCAACGAAGCGCCGTCCCGATTGTGCAGCCACGCATCCACCGTCTCCGCCAGTTCGGCGATCGGTTGGCTCGCGTCCAAAGGCAGGGTCAGCGGCTCGCCGACGGGGGATTCGAGGGTCGCGAACTGGCTATCGATCAGGCTGGCAGGCATGAAATGATCGGGGCGATGGTTGACGCGGTCGGCGGCTTCCTCGCGAGACAGTTGCAGGAACACGAAGCCCAGGCCCGGCACGGCGGCGCGCAGTTTGTCGCGGTAGGCGCGCTTGAGGGCCGAGCAGGTCAGGATGGCGCGTTCGCCACTGGCCACGCACGCACTCATTTCCTCGCCCAGGCGGGTCAGCCAGCCGGCACGGTCTTCGTCGTCGAGGGGGATTCCGGCAGACATTTTCTTGATGTTGGCGGCAGGGTGGAACACGTCACCTTCAATGAGGCGACCTCCGCTACGCTGGCTGATAGCATTGCCGACGCTGCTCTTGCCGCAGCCCGCAACACCCATCACCACGATCGCGGAAAGAGGGAAAACCATCGGTATCTCCTGCAGGAACAGCGCGTGCAGAGGATCCTTGGAAAGGCTACCCCAGCGGCGACTGCGCCCTGATCTTATTGATATGTTTTGAGCAGCCTTTGCCCGGGGAGTTGCACTTGGTGAAATAATTCCACCATTGCCCTGTGCGAAAGACAGCGCTACCTTAGCCGCCACCCCTATTAATGGCAAGTCGAAAACAATAAGACCCATGACCCGTACCGGCTCTCGCACTACCGGACGCCCGACGCTTTCCGAGGTCGCGCGGCTGTCCGGCGTATCCCCCATTACTGCTTCCCGGGCCCTGCGGGGCGTGGCTACCGTGGCTCCGGCCCTGGCGCTGAAGGTCCACGAGGCCGCCCAGCAACTGGGTTACGTGGCCAACCCGGCGGCCCGCGCGCTGGCCTCGGCGCAGAGCCAGTCCATCGTGGTGCTGGTGCCGTCGTTGTCCAACCAGTTGTTCATCGACACCCTGGAGGCCATCCACGACGTGATGCGCCCACGGGGCCTGGAAGTGCTGATCGGCAACTCCCACTATGACATCCATGAAGAAGAAAACCTGATTCGCAACTACCTGGCGTATCAGCCCAGGGGCCTGCTGCTGACCGGTTTCGAGCGTACCGAGGGGGCGCGGCGGCTATTGGCCGCCAGCGGCGTGCCGTGTGTGCACATGATGGAACTGGACGCTACCCCAGGCGTGGCCTCGGTGGGTTTTTCCCAGGAACAGGCTGGCGCGGTGGCGGCCCGGCACTTGTTGTCACGGGGGCGCAAACGCCTGGCCTACATTGCCGCGCAACTCGACCCGCGGGTGCTGCAACGCGGTGATGGCTTTCGCCAGACCCTGCAGGCCGCCGGTTGTTTCGACCCGGCGCTGCAATTGATGGCGCCCACGCCGTCGTCCATTGGCCTGGGGGGCGAGTTGTTCAATGACTTGCTGCGCCGCCACCCGGACGTGGATGGCATCTTTTTCTGCAATGACGACCTGGCCCAGGGCGCTATCCTGGAAGCCTCGCGCCAGGGCCTCAAGATACCCGAGCAGGTCGCCATGGTCGGGTTCAACGACCTGCCGGCCTCGGCGCACCTGGTGCCGCGCCTCACCTCCATCCGTACCCCGCGTGCCGCCATTGGCCGCCAGGCGGCGCAATTGCTGCTGGGCCTGCTGGACGGCAAGCCCGCCGCGCACCCCACCCAGGACCTGGGCTTCGAATTGGTCGTGCGCGAAAGCTGATTCCCGTGCCGCGCTGCATTGCACCTGCACCTGCAGCAGTGGCCGCCAGGCCGCGCCTTGCATCACTGGGGCGCAGGCCGGGTACGCGGGCGGGTGGTCCCGGCTACTGGCGTTCTGCTTGCAAGCGCTTGGGGGCTGGCTATGCTCAGCGCTTGAGCCATCAGGAGTTGTCCGATTCAGGGAAGAAAGCACAAGGAATGTTGCGCCAGGGTTGGTTCTTGCCCTCATTCCTCCACCGTCGGTTTCTGCCAGCACTGGATGCTTGAGGTCTTCGAACCATGTTTGATTCCCATCGCAAAGCCGATGCAGCGCTTATTGCCCGCCTTTCCGCCGACCTGGCCTTCGCCAACGCCCGCCTGGCGGCCATCAGCCGGTCGATGGCCCTGATCGAGTTCACGCCCGAAGGGCTGATTCTGGAGGCCAACGCCAATTTCTGCACAACCATGGGTTACACCGCCGACGAGATTCGTGGCAAGCATCACCGGCTGTTCTGCGAGGACGGTTTCCACAAGAGCGAGGAGTACTCGCGCATGTGGCAGCAGTTGCAGCGTGGTGAACCCCTGAGCGGCACCTTCCTGCGGTTGGACAAGAGCGGCCGCGAGGTCTGGCTGGAGGCCAGCTACATGCCGGTGCTGGGCGAGAACCGGGAGGTGAAAAGTGTCATCAAGGTGGCCGCCGACATCTCCCAGCACGTGCATGAAGAGCATGAAAGCGAAAGCAAGCTCAAAGCCATTGGCCGCTCCATGGCCGTGGTGGAGTTCAGCCCCGACGGCCGGGTCATGAGCGCCAATGACAATTTCCTCCAGGCCATGCACTACACGCTGAACGAAGTCGTTGGCAAACACCACAGCCTGTTCTGCACCCGGGCCGAAGCCGAGTCGCCTGCCTACAAAGCCTTCTGGGCCTCGCTGAACCGCGGCGAATACCATTCCCACCGCTTCGAACGTGTGGACAAACATGGTCGGGTGGTCTTTCTGGAAGCCTCTTACAACCCGATCTTCGACACCAAGGGGCGCCTGTACAAAGTGGTGAAATACGCCAGCGACATCACCGCACAGGTCAACACTCAGCAATCCGCCGCCGAGGCCGCCCATGCCACCTCGGTGCAGAACGATGTGTGTGCGCAGAAAGGGTCGAATGTGGTGCGCCAGACCGTGGACGTGATCAAGGAAATCTCCAACGACCTCAACGAAGCGGCGCGCAGCATCGATGCGGTGAACAAACAGTCGGAGATCATCGGCAAGATCGTACAGACCATTCGTGGCATCGCCGACCAGACCAACCTGTTGGCCCTGAACGCGGCCATCGAGGCTGCGCGCGCTGGCGAGCACGGCCGCGGGTTCGCCGTGGTCGCCGACGAGGTCCGCACCCTGGCGGCGCGTACCAGCCAGGCCACGGTGGAAATTGTCGACGTGGTACGCCAGAACAACGACCTGTCCGCCAGCGCCGTGGCCAGCATGCAGTCGAGCCTCAGCCGCACCGGGCTGGGGGTGGAACTGGCGAATGAGGCGGGGGAGGTGATCCTGGAAATTCAGGAAGGGTCACGGCATGTGGTGGATGCGATCAGCCAGATCAATTCGACGTTGCAGTTGCATTGACCATAAGCCGAATGGGGTTGCCCTGAACGTCAGTACGGCGGCCCCACAGGCAATGTGCGAGGCATCAACCTCGCGCCTGCCCTAGTGATGGACCCCAGGCCACCGCGGCATTTCCCCCCGCACCCCTTCGTACCATTTCCCCATCTGCAGCAGCCATTCATCGGCAAACCGTGGGCCTATCAGTTGCAAGCCTACCGGCATGCCGTCGTCGGTGAACCCGCAGTTGATCGACAAGGCCGGCTGCTCGCCCATGTTCCAGGGCAGGGTAAAGGCAATATGTTCGAACGGTTTCTGTGGGTCGTTGCCCGGCGACGGCCAGTCGGCCGGGAAGGTATCGACCTGGTTGGTGGGGCACAGCAGCAGGTCCACCTGGTCGAAGACCTGAGCGGCGCGGCGGCGCATTTCGAAGGTCTGGTTGAAGCCTTGCACGGCCTGCACGGCGGTGTATTCGGCGGCGGGTGCGGCCCACTCGCGAACGTAGGGCAGTACTTTCTCGAACTGGGCGCTACCCATGGCGCTGAGCTCAGCCCATTGGCGGGCGCGCCAGAAACGGTCCATGCCATCGAGCAGCGCGCGGTCCATCACTGGCGCCACGCCCTGCAACCGTGCGCCGTGGGCCTGGAACAGCTTGGCCGCGGCTTCCACCAGGGCGCAGGTGCGTGCCGAAGGCGTGAACCCCACGCCGGGGTCCAGCAGCAGGCCTACCCGCAGGCCGCGCAGCGATGGCGGCGCCAGTTTCCAGTCCAGGGCCTGGGGTGCCAGGCTGGTGGCGTCACGGCTGTCGGGCAGCGACAGGTAGCGCATCAGCAGGGCGCAGTCGTCCAGGTTGCGGGTCAGGGGGCCGGCGCAGCGGCCGGTGTAATACGGGTCGATGGGCACGCGCCCCAGGGTTGGCTTGAAGCCCACCAGGCCACACCAGCCGGCAGGCAGGCGGATGGAGCCACCAATGTCGGTACCCACGTGCAAGGGGCCATAACCTGCGGCGGCCGCGGCGGCGGCCCCGGAGCTGGAGCCTCCGGTGTTGTTGGCGGGGTTCCAGGGGTTGCGGGTGATGCCGTGGAAACTGGACACACCGGAGGACAGCATGCCGAAATCCGGTACCGTGGTCTTGCCCAGCAAGATGGCCCCGGCCTCGCGCAGGCGCGCGGCGGGTGGTGCATCATGGGCGGCGGGTTGCAGCACGGTGGCGGCACTGCCCAGGGGCACCGGGCTGCCCTGGGTGGCGATCAGTTCCTTGAGGGTGACGGGCACACCGTCCAGCGGCCCGCGCGGCAAGCCCCGTGCCCAGCGCTCGGTGGCCCCCCGGGCCTGCTCCATGATGCCTTGCGGGTCAAAGTTCCACAGGGCATTGATATGCGGTTCCCAGCGGCTGATGTGGTCCACCAGGTGCTGATAGTACTCCAATGGCGACAGCGTCTTGCTGGCGAACATGGTCAGTAGCTGCGCGGCTGGCAGGTCTTGCAGATCGGACATCACCCTCACTCCCTTCAGGGGCAGCTGTAAGCTGCAAGCCGCACATTGAAAGCTAGAAGCTTAGACCATGATCCGCATGGGGCGATTCTCGGCTTGAGGCGTGCAGCTCCCACATCAGTGGGCGATATTCTCCAGCGCCAGGTTGCGGGTCTTCGGCCCGAAGCCGCCGATGGTCAGGGTGACGATGAGCATGCTGGCGACGATGAACGCCAGTACGCCCGGCGTACCGAAATGCGCCAGGAAGAAGCCGATCATCAGGCTGCTGAATACCGTGGACAGGCGGCTGAACGAATAACAGAAGCCCACGGCCCTGGCGCGGATAGGGGTGGGGAACATTTCGCTCTGGTAGGCGTGGTAACTGAAGGTCAGCCAGGCGTTGCAGAAGGTGATCATCACCCCGCACACAATCAGCCCCACCGCGCTGTTCTGGAAGGCGAACAAGGTGCCGAACAGCATGGTGCCCAACGCTGAGCCGACGATCTGCCACTTGTTCTCGAAACGGTTGGCGATGCGCGTGAACAGCAGCGGGCCCAGTGGGTAGGCCAAGGTGATGACGAAGGCATAGCCCAGGCTGTGGGTAATGCTCACGCCCTGGCCTGACAGCAGTGCCGGCAGCCAGTTGCCAAAGCCGAAGAAGCCGATGGCCTGGAACACGTTGAACACGATCAGCATCAGCGCCCGACGCCGATAGGGGGGCTGCCAGATGTCCCGAAAGTGCCCTTTGGCTTCCACGGGCACGGCTTCGAGCTGCGGTGCGGGCAACGTCTGTTTGAAGTCGTGCGCGCACCGGGCCTCGATAGCGGCCAGGATGGCGTCGGCTTCCTCGAAGCGCCCCTGCTGGGCCAGCCAACGCGGCGACTCGGGCAGGCGCGAGCGCAGCCACCAGATGAACAGCGCAAACACCGCGCTGGCCAACACCACCCAGCGCCAGCCGGAGACCCCCAATGGCGCCAGTGGCACCAGCCACCAGGACATCAGCGCCACCGCCGGTACCGACAGGAACTGCACGAAAAAGGCAAAGGCGAACGCTGAGCTGCGCATGCGTTTGGGCACCAGTTCCGACAGATAGGCGTCGATGGTCACCAGCTCGATGCCCAGGCCAATGCCAACGAGGAAACGACAGGCGATCAGCCCCAGCGCCGTGCTTTGCAGGCCCATGACCACCGTGGCGAGGGTGTACCACACCAGGGCGAAGGTGAAGATGGCTCGCCGCCCGAAACGGTCGGCGATGGGGCTCAGCACGCTGGCGCCGACGAACAGGCCCAGGAAAGTCGCCGCGGCGAACGCGGCCTGGTCGGAGAGGCCGAACACCCCTTGGTTACCGGCCGCGAAAATGCCATCCCGGATCAGCCCGGGGCTGATGTAGGCGGTCTGGAACAGGTCATACAGCTCGAAGAACCCGCCGATCGATAGCAGGGCGACCAGCTTCCACAACGTCGCCACGGCGGGCAGGCGGTCGATGCGTGCCGAAATCAGTGCGGCGCGGTCGGGGGAAGCGGGAGTGGACATGGCAGTCACCCAGTATGAATGGAGCGAAGATGATACTGGGTGTTACTGAAAATGTGCTCGCTATTTCAGTGATTAATACCAATTTATTGGTGTTTTATTGTTGTTTTGCTGTTGTATCGGCAATTTTTATCCTTGATTGGGCCCTGGGGCAGGACAGCTCAAGCTGATCTGTGCGCCACGGCCGTCATCCGCACTGCCGATGTGCAGCTGGTAGCCATGCAACCGTACGATGGCGGCCACCAACGACAGGCCCAGGCCATGCCCTGGCTGGGTATCGGCCGTCGGCGCGCGGTACAGGCGGCGTAGCACCTGAGGGCGCTCGGCCGGTGGTATGCCCGGGCCATTGTCGGCCACCTCCAGGGTCACGTGACTGGCCGTGGCCCGGCCACGCAAGCGAATGGCACCGCCGGGCGGGGTGAACTTGATGGCATTGTCCAGCAGGTTGACCAGCGCCTCGAACAGCAGTGCCACGTCGCCCATCAGCGCCGGCAACGGCCCCTGGATGTCCAGCGTCAACGTCTGTTGGTGTTCCAGGGCCAGGGGTTCGTAAAACTCATGGACCTGCATCAGCAACTCTGCCGGCAGGTAGGCTTGAAACGCGCTGCGGCGGCGCGTGTCTTCCAGCTCGGCAACGCGCAGCAGGCCCTGGAAACGCACCATGATCGACTCGCTTTCCGCCAGTGCCTGGTCCAGGGCACCGCGCTGGTCGGCGGCCAGGGGCATCTGGTCCAACTGGTGCAAGCGTGCGCGCAGGCGGGTCAGCGGCGTGCGCAGGTCGTGGGCGATGCCATCGCACACTCCCTTGACCTCCAGCATCAACTGCTCGATGTGGTCGAGCATGGTGTTGACTGCGCTGGCCAGCATGTCCAGTTCATCGTGCCGCGACGACAGGGGCAGGCGGTCGGCGAGGTTGCCCGACACCACGCTCTCGGTGCTGCGCTGCAGGCGTTGCACGCGCTTGAGCGGGCGGCGGCGCAGCAGGCGCCAACCGATCAGCCCGGGTATCAGGGTCAGGGACAGGCCCCAGGCCAGAGCCTGCTGGATAATGCCGCCCACGGCCGACACCGAGCCACCATCACGGGCGAGTACCAGCATGCGGCCATCACTGCGGTGCACCAGCAGGGCATAGCTGCTGCGCGGTTCCTCGCTGGCCTGGGCCACGCTCAGGCCCCGTTGCAGGTAGTGCACCTGGCCGTCATCGGGCAGGCTGGCACGCAACTTCAGCAGGTCGCCGGCCAGGTGCCGGCCCTGGGCGTCGAACAGGCCATAGGCGTCGATATTGGGGGTGGAATACGCCTCGCTGGCGGCCAGTTCGCCTACCAGGTTGGCGTCGTCGACCTTGGCGTAATAGTGGGCGCGCTGCATCAGCGTGCGCTGCGCGACATTGCCCAGGTAATTGGAGATTTGCCAGTACAGCACGCCGGTGAACAGCGCGCCCCAGGCCACGAAGAACAGGGCGTAGAAGCCGATCAGGCGGCTGCTGGACGAGCGCCAGGGTTCAACCGCGGGGGGCGAGGACATAGCCGGTGCCTCTGACGGTCTGGATCAGAGGGGACTGCTCGCTGCCCTCGATTTTCTTGCGCAGGCGGCCCAGGTGCACGTCGATGATGTTGGTGCCGGGGTCGAAGTGGTAGCCCCACACTTCCTGAAACAGCATGGTGCGGGTCACCAGTTGCCCGGCATTGCGCATCAGGTAGTTGAGAATCTTGAACTCGGTGGGCAGCAGGGCGATCTGTTCCTGGCCGCGGCTCAGGTTGTGCTGTACCAGGTCCAGGCACAGGTCGCCCACCCGCAGTTGCGGGTGGCTGGCGGCGGTGGCGGGGCGGCGCAGCAATACCTCCAGGCGGGCGACCATTTCCACCGGGGAAAAAGGCTTGGTCAGATAGTCATCGCCCCCCGAGCGCAGGCCGCGGACGCGCTCGTCCACATCCGAGAGCGCGCTGATCATCAGCACGGGGGTGTGAATATCCAGGCTGCGCAAGGTGCTGACAATGGTCAGGCCATCGAAGTCGGGCAGCATGCGGTCCAGGGTGATGGCGTCGAAACCACCGGCGATCGCCTTGGCCAGGCCCTCGCGACCATTGGCGCACCAATCCACGGTAAAGCCATGCAGGCTCAGTTCACTCATGATGACGTGGGCGGTCACCTCGTCGTCCTCGATGACCAGGGCACTGCTCATGGTTTACTCCTCTGTGGTGCGACGGGGAAAGGGGCGTCATTGTATAGGCCCGGCTACCCTAGGCAGCCAGCGCCTGCGGCTCTATTAAATTTTTATTTAAGCGACTTAATTCAGTGCCTTGGGCGCACCTCGGTTAAATAGGCTACCCCATGCTGCCGAGGTTGGCCCCTTCGTGAACCGTCGCAATTTTCTCGGCCTGATCAGTGCCGTGTCCTTGCTGTCCCCTTCCTGGTTGATGGCCGCGCCGTTGCCGGGTGTCAGCCATTGCACGCTGCGCCACCAGGGCGAACTGACCAGCCTGGTGCTGGACCTGGCCGGCCCCGTCCAGTATCAGGTGTTCACGCTGGCCGGGCCCGACCGGGTAGTGATCGACTTGCACGGGGTGGCCGCGCACCTGCCGCCCGGGGCCCTCGATTTCGCTGGCACGCCGGTGCAGGGGCTGCGCAGTGGGCCGACCAGGACCGGCATGCGTCTGGTGCTGGACATGCACCAGCCGGCGAAGGCCCAGGCGCGCCTGGTGTCCATGGGGGGCGGCCGTCAGCGTCTGTTGGTGGACCTGCCAGTGGGCCACGCCGCCGCGCTGATGGCCCGCCAGGCACCGGCCCACCGGCCCAGGCAGCGCCCGGCGGTCATCGCCATCGATGCCGGGCACGGCGGCAAGGATCCGGGGGCGGTCAGCGGCACCCGGCATTATGAAAAGACCGTGGTGCTGGGCATCGCCACGGCCTTGCATCAGCAACTGAGCCGCGACCCGCGCTTCCACCCGACCATGAGCCGCGACAGCGACTTTTTCGTGCCATTGCACCAGCGGGTGCTGCTGGCCCACCAGCGCCGGGCCGACATGCTGGTGTCGATCCACGCCGATGCCGCGCCATCGCGCTCGGCCCGCGGTGCTTCGGTGTACGTGCTGTCGCCTCACGGTGCCACATCGGCCATGGCCCGTTATATCGCCGAGAGCGAAAACAGCTCCGATGCCTACGCCGGGGTGTTCGACAGCACCCTGAGCAACGACGACCCCATGGTTTCCAAGGTGCTGGTGGACATGTCCATGAACGCCACCATCGCCTCAAGCCTGGACCTGGGGCGCATGGTGCTCGGGCATTTCAAGCAGGTCACCAACCTTCACCAGCAGCGGGTGGAGCAGGCCGGTTTCGCGGTGCTCAAGTCGCCGGACATTCCGTCGATCCTGGTGGAGCACGGGTTCATGAGCAACCCTTACGACTGCGGGCGGTTGATCAGCCATCGTCACCAGGTGGAACTGGCCCAGGCGCTGCACACCTCCATTGGTGACTATTTCCACAAGTACCCGGTACACGTCGCCTAGATGTGCAGCCAGGCCAGCCCGCCCAGCACCACGCTCAGGGCCGCGGCGCCCATGGAGAGCTTTTCCAGCCATTCCTTGCGGGTCAGCAGGGTCATGGCCGCCAGGGAAATGGCGATCTGGATCGCCATCATCGCCTGGGCCCAGCGGTGGTGCTGGTGCAGGATGGTTTCGGACTTCACGTCCCACTCGGCGGCTTCCTTCTCCAGCGCCTCGGCCTTCTGCCGGGCGTCTTCCTTTTGCACCTTGTAGCGTTCCACATCGGCCTGGTAATGGGCCGCGTCCATGCCAGGAATGTGGCTGGCCAGGTCGGCCAGGTTCTGCCGGCTGGACTTGGCCTGGTAGTAGTTCCACTGGTTGGAGGCTTCGGTTTTCTTGATGGCGGCGTTGTTCTTGTTCATCGCCGCCTCGCTCTCGGTGGAGCCAGCCTGGTAGCTGAGCAAGGCACCGATGGTGGCCATGACCGCCGTCATCACCGCGATCTTGTTGGCGAAGCCGTCACCGCTGTGGTGGGCGTGCTCGACGTGGTGTTCGTGGGGTGAAGGGACTTCATAGGATTCGGACATGGTGCGCGTGCTGCCTTGGGGTATTGAAAACGAGCGGGGCGGCCGGTGGCCGTCGCGGGCGCGAATATAGGTCAAAACCCTGGGGGCGCCTAGCGGGGCGGGGGTGTCAGGCGTGAAGTTTCATCTGCAGAGCCGTGAGGGTGGGGAGCTGGCTTGCCAGCTCCCCAGGGCCTGGGCAAGCGCGGAACTAGTCTTCCGGCCGCTCGGGCCCGTTGCTGTCGGACTGGAACAGGGTCTCCAGTTCGCTGCGCGCCTCCTGGGCTGTCTGCATCACCTTCGCGGCGTCGTCGCGTACCAGGTACTGGGCGGCCAGCACCTGTTCATCGTGCTGCTTGAAGCGCTGGATGCGCCAATGGGCCTGCTCTTCGCTCAAGCCCAGGCCTACCAGGGTGCGGCGGCTCATCTCCAGGCTGGAGTAAAAGGTTTCGCGCACGGCCTGCGCACCGGCGTCCACCAGGCGGTGCACATGCTGGCGGTTGCGGGCACGGGCGATGATCTTGATGTGCGGGTACAGCCGGTGCACCAGCTCCGCCGTCTTGATGTTGGTCTCGGGGTCGTCGGTGGCGATGACAAAGTACTCGGCCTCGCCGACCTTGGCCGCACTGAGGATCTCGGGCCGCAGCGGGTCACCGTAGAACACCGGCACGTTGCCGAAACTGCGGGTCAACTCGATGGTATCCACCGAGGTGTCCAGGGCCACGAAGGAGACGTTCTGGGCGCGCAGGATCCGCGAGATGATCTGGCCCATGCGGCCCATGCCGGCGATCACCACCCGCGGCGCATCGGTATCGATGGTGGTGTACTGCTCGGGTACCGGTACCACCGGTTTTGGCCGCGACTTGATCCAGCGTGCGCAGGCCAGCAACAGCAGGGGTGTCACGGCCATGGACAGGGTGATGGTCAGTAGCAGGGTGTCATACAGGTGCTGGTCGAAGAGGTTCTGGTCGCGGCCGATCTTGAACACCACAAAGGCGAATTCGCCGCCCGCGGCCAGCACCACCCCCAAACGCACCGCGCCGATCCTGGTCAGGCCCCCGGCCAGGCGGCCGATGAACAACAGCACCGGCAGTTTGATCCCGATCAACAGCAGCATCAGTCCCAGTACCGTGGCAGGGGATTCCAGCAGCAGTTGCAGGTTGGCGCCCATGCCCACGCTGATGAAGAACAGCCCCAGCAGCAGGCCCTTGAAGGGTTCGATCTGCGACTCCAGTTCATGGCGATATTCCGAGTCGGCCAGCAGCAAACCGGCCAGAAATGCCCCCAGGGCCATGGACACGCCGGCCAGGTCCATCAGCCACGCAGTACCGATGACCACCAGCAGCGCCGTGGCGGTGGACACCTCGGGCAGCCCGGTGCGGGCCACGGTGCGAAACACCGGGCGCAGCAGGTAACGGCCACCCACCACTACCACGGCGATACTGCCCAGTACGCGCAGGCCATGGTTGAGACTGTCGCCGGGCACGGCGTCATGGCCGCTATCGGCCAGCAGGGGCACCAGGGCAATCAACGGGATGGCAGCGATGTCCTGAAACAGCAGAATGGCAAACGCCAGCCGCCCGTGCGGGCTGTTGAGCTGCTTGCTCTCGGCCAGGCTCTGCAAGCCAAAGGCGGTGGACGACAACGCCAGCCCCAGGCCCAGCACCACGGCGGTCGGCAAGGGCTGGTGAAAGCCCAGCAGCGCCACGGCACCGATGACCACACCGGTCAGCAGCACCTGGGCCAGGCCCACGCCAAACACCGACTTGCGCATGACCCACAGGCGCCGGGGTGACAATTCAAGGCCGATGATGAACAGCAGCAACACCACGCCCAGTTCCGAGATATGCGAAACGCTTTGCGGGTTGCCGATCAACCCCAGCACCTGCGGCCCGATGATCACCCCTGCGAACAGGTAGCCGAGCACGGCGCCCAGTTGCAGGCGCTTGGCCAGGGGCACGGTGATGACGGCCGCGAACAGAAACACGACGGCGGCTTGTAGCAGGCTCCCTTCATGGGGCATGGGGGTCACTCCTTGGTAGTGGGGACAGACCTCAGTCCAGGGGTTTCAGGTGGCAGGGCGTGACGGGGTGCGCAGCTTGCGGACCGTCGCCCCGCCCGGCCCGATCAGCGGCCGCCCAGTGTCTGCAAAAAGGCCTCGAACGAGGCTCGATGCCTGCGCCCTGGCCGCGGCAGGCCCTTGGGCCATTGCGGGGTGATTGCCAGTTCGGCCTTGTCCAGCGCCTTGATACCTTTGCTCCAGAACACCGGTGCGCAACTTTGCTGGTAGCGGTCGCCGCCCATCTGATAACCGTATAGCAGGTGCCGCGCCGGGCGCTGCAATGCCTCGGGCAGGGTGGCGGTACGCAGCTTGACCAGGCCGCGGCGCAACGGTGAGAGGCGAGGGCGCTCGCGCGGGAATTCGCGGCTGGCCGCCACCAGTGCCTGGCTGAAAGTGCTGCCATGGTGAGCAAAGAAACTCGCCGCCATGGCATGGAAAAATTCCTTCTCGGCATAGTAATGAACGATATGCGGCCGGCCTTCAGTGACCTGCAACCCATCCAGGCTGAACGACAGGGCGACTTGCTCAAGGGTATGGAGGCCCTTTACCTGAGCGCTCCAGTGGTCGATACGGGCGATCACTTCGTCCATCAGCCCGGCGTCGTCGCGGTGCAGGCCGCACAGGCCGCTGTTGTAAAGGCGCAGGGAGGACGTCGCGCTGGTCTGGCCATGTTCCTCGGCATGCCTTGCAAGCGCGCTGAATTCCTCGCGCTGACGGGCCTCCTGCCAGTCAAACTCGAACTCGTCGACCACGAACGCACCCGGTGCGATCGCCTCGAACAGTGCGCTGGGCGAAGTCTTGAACAAGGTGTCGGTGTCGATGAACAAGGTTCGCTCGCCCAACCGCGCACCCGCGGCAATGGCGCAGGCCTTGATCCGATGGGTATAGCCGTGGGTGCCGCGCCATTGAGCCAGGGTGTCACTGGCCAGGGCAATGACGTGCACCGGCCACCCGGCAAACACATCAGGCTGGTCGGTCATGACGTGAATGCTGAAGTCGTCATCGGCGTTGCGCCAGGCAAGGGCCGAGAGCACGCTCAGCCGGGCTTCGCGGTGGTAGGTCGGGTTCTGGCCGTACACCAGGTACAAAAGATGGTTCGACACGATGCGGCAGTATCCTTGCAGCGGCACTTGGCTCAGGCGGCCCGGCTGCGGAGTGTGGGTAGTCGGTGGTGAGGTAGGCAGGATCGCAGGGGTAGCGCCTGAAGCAGGGCATGGCCCCCGGGATTGCGTTGTCGCCACGGCACAAATCGGCGCCGATGATACAGCGCCTGACACCGATGTCGACATTTTCACCCACATGGGGCTGCCCATGGGGTGCCCGGCTTGCGCGCGAAAGCGGCCTTCGCACGCCCCGTCGGCGGGTGTTTGTATCGTGTTTGTTTCAAAGTCGCGCGAGCAAACGCTGCAATCTCCGGTCACAACCGTAAGGACGGCTTCACCGTCCACATCTGGGAGAACTGCACATGCACAAGTACTTTGCGAAGCTGACAATCGTCGCGGTGTTGATGTCGACGCTGGGAGGTTGCTGGATCTTTGACCCACACCATGGTGGCCATGGCGGTGGCGGTGGCGGGGGTGACCGCGGCGGTATGCAAGGCGGCCCTGGTGGTGGTCCAGGTGGCGGCGGCCCAGGCGGTGGTGGTGGCCCAGGCGGCAATGGCGGCGGGGGTGGCTCGCGCTGAGGCGGCCCTTTTCAACAGGCAAAAGAAAGCCCGCAACGAGGCGGGCCAAATGAATCATCACAAAGGAGTAGGGGTAATGTGCGCCTTCGTTTGTGAAGGCGGTGTGAAAAGCCGCCAAGGTGAAAATACTTTCATCGCGGCGGCACATTCCCCGTAGCGAACCTGGCTGCGTCCCAGGCATCGGGTGGTGTCAGGCACACCGTCTGATGGCTGACGCTGCCTGGTCAGGCGCTATTCGAACTGCGGCTGGAATTTCTTCACGGCCGCCAGCGCGCAGCCTTCATCCTTGTCGCCACCCGGCGCGCCGGACACACCCAGGCCACCCAGTACCTGGCGGTCTGCCTTGCGCAGGGTGACCCCACCTGGAATGAAGATCACCTCGGGTACCGTGTTCAACGCACCATTGGCCGGGCCGTCGTAGTGGCCGGCCAGCAACTCGCTGATGGTGTCCTTGTCGAATGCCTGGCCGTAGGAGAAGGCGGTGTAGGCCTTGCGGTACGACACCGACAACGATTGCAGCGGTACGGTGTCACCTTTGATCACGGCCTGGGCATGGCCGGAGGGGTCCACTACCGTTGCGGTGACCGACCACCCCTTGGCCGCGCAGGTCTGCACGGCTTCGGCGGCCAATTGCTGGGCCACCTGCCAAGGCAGTTTCTGGCTGCTGATCAGGTGGCTGGGGGCGGCGCTGGCACTCACGGCCGCGAGGCTCAGGGCCAGGGCGACGACAGTGCTGGACAGCGGGTGCAGGGGCATGGCAGTTTCCTTTTCGAGGGTTGATGAAGATCCTTTCATCCGCAAAGGCGGAACGCTTTCTATACTGGATCCAGCGTCATGGCCTGTGTGCCCGACGCTCCGATCAGGCCCGATGCAGTTGCTCGGGTTTTTTTCAGCATCGGCCTGAAACCGGTTTCAGTCAAATCCGGAGACGTAGTAGTGAGAAAATCCGCAAGCCTGTTGCTAACCGCTGGTCTGTTGTTGGGTAGCGTTCTGCCCGCCATGGCCGAAACCGAAGACCGCAGTGCCATCCCGCTCGGCTCGCTTGACGAAGTCGCCGCCTTCACGGGCCCGGGCCCGTCCGGCATCGTGGTGACGCCTTCGGGCCGCGTGTTCGTGGGCTTCCCGCGCCACGCCATCAACCACAGCGGCATGACCCTGGGCGAACTGGTCAAGGGCAAGCTGGTGCCGTACCCCGACGCCGACACCAGCCAGCCGTCGTCGCGCAGCGATGCGCAGAAACTGATTTCGGTGCATGGCATGACCACTGACACCCAGGGCCGCCTGTGGGTGATCGATGACGGCAAGCGCGCCGGTATCGACGGCATCGTTGCCGGGGCTGCCAAGGTGGTGGGCATCGACCCGCAGACCAACAAGGTCTTCGCCTCCTGGGTGCTCAAGGACGCCCTGCGCCAGGACAGCCACATGAATGACCTGCGCGTGGACCTGACCCACGGCGCCAAAGGCACGGCCTATGTTGCCGACTCTTCGTTCGGTGAAGACCCTGCCCTGGTGGTGGTCGACCTGGCCACCGGCAAGCAGCGCCGGGTACTGAGCAAGGACCCTTCGGTGGTGCCGCAGAAAGACTTTGTCACCCAGCTGGACGGCGTGCCCATGCGCTACCAGGGCAAGGCTAGCGCCTTCCCCCACGGCGGCGTCGACAGCATCACCCTGAGCGCCGACAGCTCGCGCCTGTATTACTCGCCGCTGACCAGCCGCCACCTGTGGAGCATCCCCACCGCCGCCTTGGCTGACTTCTCCAACGATGACCGCAAGCTGGCCGCGCAGATTCGTGACGAGGGCGAGAAGGTCATGACCGACGGCATTGCCACGGATGCCCAGGACCGCATTTACCTGACTGATGCCGAGCACCACCAGATCCTGCGTCGCTGGCCCGATGGCCACCTCGACGTGGTGCTGCGCGACCCTCGGCTGGTGTGGCCGGACGGCATCTTCGTGGCCGGCAACCAGGTCTACGTGACGCTGGGCCAATGGGACCGCCTGGGTCAGCATGCCGATACCCGCAAGCCGCCTTACCTGCTGATCCGCACACCCACTGACGGCACGCCGATTTTCGACGCTCAGCCTCAATGAAGTCCTTACACGGAGTAACCCCCTCATGAACGCGATGAAATGGACCCTGGCCGCCGCCGTCCTCGGCGCTTTGGGCACGGCCCAGGCCGCTACCTCCGGCGATGGCGAGCTGGTGGCCGCGCTGAACAACACTGAAGCCAGTGGCATCGTCGTCACGCCCACCGGGCGCACGTTCCTGACCTTGCCACGGGCGGGCAGCAACCATAAGTTCCCCTCCGTGGTGGAACTGGTGCACGGCAAGCAGGTGGCGTTTCCGGACCTGGCCACCACCACTGACACCGGCAAGCCGCTGACCGACTGGCTGGTGTCTCCCCTGGGGCTGACCCTGGCGGGCAATACCCTGTGGGTGCTGGACGAAGGCAAACGCCCTGGCATCGACGGTATCCCCGATGGCTCGGCGAAGCTGGTAGGTATCGACATCAACTCACGCAAGGTCATCAAGACCATCGTCTTCCACAAGCCGTTCATGCGCGACAGCCTGCAACTCAATGACCTGCGCATCGACCCCGATCACGGTGCCGAGGGCACCGTGTACATTTCCAACAACGGCTACTCCAGCCCGTCGGACTGCTCGCTGATCGTCGTTGACCTGGCCACCGGCAAGATGCGCGAGCTGTTCCACAACCTGCCCCAGACCTCGCCGGCACCGGGCTTCATGACCTACGTAGAAGGCCAGCCCCATGCCTACAGCCTGGACAAGCCGACCATGCCCCAGGGCGGGGTCAATGGCATCGAGCTGTCGCCCGACCACAAGAAACTGTATTGGACCATTCCCACCAACCCGAACTACTACAGCATCGACACGGCCAACCTGAGTGACTTCAACCGGCCGGAGGATGCCCTGGTCAAGGACATTCACTTCGAAGGCCAGGTGGCTTCCAACGGTGGCATCACGGTGGACGACAAGGGCAATCTGTACTTCGGCGATGCCTCGCGCTATTCGGTGATCAGCCGTGACGGTGCCGGGCAGTTCCACCTGGTGGGGCGTGACTCGCGGCTGATCTGGCCTGATGGCCTGTACTGGCAGGGCGGTTACCTGTATGTGACGGTGGGGCAGTGGCAGCGGGTGCCGGGATTGCACGGTGGCCAGGACCAGCGCAAGGCGCCTTATGACATCCTGAGGTTCAAGACCTCCAGGTAAAGCCAGGTAACAGGGGCGTTACCCTCTGGTTACGCGCTTCCCGGGCGCTGGGCTGGACAGTGGGAAAGCTCAGGCTTAAGGTGCCAGGCATGCCGTATTGGCCAGGCATGCCGCACAAGGAGTCGAAGGTGAGCTTGCACACAGAACCTGCCCGTGGGGCGCTGTCCCTTATCACCCGCCAACCCGATGCCCGGCCCGTGGCCACCCTGCTGGTCAGCGAGTGGGTACAGGCGTTGCGCCAGGGCCAGCCATTGTCATTGATGGTGGTATCGGTCGACCATTTGCGCCTGTTCGTGCGTCAGCACGGGGAAGCCAAGGCTCAACTGCAAGTGGACGCGATCGCCGCCGCACTGGACCTCACGGCCAGGCGTGCGAGGGACGTGGCGGGGCGCTGTTCGGCGGATGCCTTCATGGTTCTGCTGCCCGGCACCCCGGCCGATGGCGCCAAGGCAGTGGCCGAGCGTTGCCTGCAGAATGTGCGGGCGGCGTTGGCCGAGCAGTTGCTCAGCGTCAGCCTGGGCGTGGGGACTGTCATCCCGCGCAGCGAAGCGGGCCATTCGACCTTCTTCAATGCCGTCGCGCAGTTGTGTGACGAGGCGTCGAGCAAGGGCGGCGACCGCTGGGTGGCCCGGCATTTCGGCCATTCGCGCACTGGAATCCTTTAGGCCTCAAGGGGTGTGCCTGGTGTGGCGCGGCGTCTGTGACGCGGCCAGGTGCGCTGCTACGGGCGTGCAGGGTGAGGCATGAGATTGTTGTCGGAAATGTCAACTCACCGGCCTTAATGTAAAGAATCGGCAAAGCCCGTTCGTCAGCCTTGTGACCCTCGTCAAGCCAAGGCTAAATGCCCCCATGAACTTATTTCCCCGGCACGGCTCGAACCCTGCGGCCCTGGTCGCCACCCTGCGAAAATGCAGGCCTTTGTGCATAGTTCCTGCACATTTGCTGGCTATGCTGACCAGTGATTTGCCCGGCGTATCGTCCATGCCTGATCCACTCCTTGTCCCTTGCCCACGCAGAAGTTTTCAATGACCCAGATCCCGGCAGCCCGCTCACGCAAGCGCCTTGTGCTTGTGCTCCTGATAGCCGCAGCCATTGGCGCTGCCTTCGTCTACGTTCGGCACACTCCCGCCACCAGCCAGCCTGCCGAGGCCGGCGCGGCGCGGCCGTCAGGGCCCGGTGGCCGGCATGGCGGCCCGGGCATGGACGCCAATGCCACGGTCAGCGTCGCCGTCGGCACGGCCGGCGTGGCAGATGTGCCGGTGATCCAGCAGGCCCTGGGCACGGTCATCCCCAACTATTCGGTGACGGTCACCAGCCGCGTCGATGGCGAGTTGCAGGCGGTGTACTTCACCGAAGGGCAATACGTGAAGAAGGGCCAGTTGCTGGCGCAGATCGACCCGCGGGCCTACCAGGCCACCCTCGACCAGTACCAGGGGGACTTGGCGCAGAACCAGGCGCTGCTCAAAAGCGCGCAGTTGACCGCCGAGCGCTACAAGCGCCTGTTCGCCAAGGACTCCCTGGCCAAGCAGGACCTGGACACCCAGGTCGCCACTGTCGGCCAGTATGCCGGTGCGGTGAAAGCCGACCTGGCGCAGATCGACGCTGCCAAGCTCAACCTGATCTACGCGAAAATCGTCTCGCCCATCGACGGCTACGTGGGCCTGCGCCTGGTGGACCCTGGCAACATCGTGACATCGGGCAGTACCACGGGCATCGTCACCGTGACCCAGACCAACCCCATCGCCGTGACCTTCAGCGTGCCCCAGGCGCAGCTTGCCACGTTGTTGCCCAAGGTGCGCAAGGGTGAAGCCCTGGCCGTGCAGGCCCTGGACCAGATGGGCAATACGCCGTTGGCCAACGGCACGCTGAAGTTCATCAGCAACGAGATCGACACCAGCACCGGCAGCATCAAGCTCAAGGCGCTGTTCGACAACCCGGACGAGAAGCTCTACCCCAACCAGTTCGTCAACGTGAAGCTGACCACCGACACCTTGCACAACGCTGTGGTGGTGCCTTCGGCCGCCGTGCAGCTGAGCAGCGACGGCGAGTTCCTCTACGTGGTCAAGGACGGCAAGGTGCAGCGCCGCACCATCAAGGTCGGCCCCGCGCTGGGCGAGCAGACCGTTATCACCCAGGGTGTGGCTCAGGGTGAGCAGGTGGTGACCCGTGGTATCGACCATCTGCGTGAAGGCAGCAAGGTGGAGGTGGAAAAACCCGCCAGCCCTGACAACACCGCGCAGAACAACGCCAAGCCCGCTGCCGGCGACAAGACCGAATGAACCCGTCACGGTTGTTTATCCAGCGCCCGGTCGCCACCGTCCTGCTGATGCTGGCGGTGATGCTGGCGGGCATCTTCGCCTATAGGCTGCTGTCCACCTCGGCGTTGCCGGAAGTCGACTACCCCACCATCCAGGTCACCACCCTGTACCCGGGCGCCAGTTCCAACGTGCTGGCCTCGGCGGTTACCGCGCCGCTGGAGCGCCAGTTGGGGCAGATGTCCGGCCTGTCGCAGATGTATTCCACCAGCTCGGCCGGGGCATCGGTCATCACCCTGAAATTCTCCCTGGACCTGTCCCTGGACGTCGCCGAACAGGAAGTGCAGGCCGCCATCAACGCCGCCGACAGCCTGCTGCCCAGCGACCTGCCGAACCCGCCCACCTACAAGAAGGTCAACCCGGCCGATACCGCGGTGCTGACCCTGGCGGCCACGTCCGACAGCCTGCCGCTGACCCGCGTGCAGGACCTGATCAACACCCGCGTGGCGCTCAAGCTCTCGCAGATTTCCGGCGTGGGCATGGTGACCCTGGCCGGCGGCCAGCAGCCGGCGGTGAAAATCGAGGTCAACCCCACCAGCCTGGCCGCCCATGGCCTGACCCTGGAGGACGTGTACGACAAGGTCAACGCCGCCAACGTCAACGGTTCCAAAGGCGGTTTCGACGGCCCCTCGCACTCCATCACCATCGACGCCAACGACCAGTTGCGCGACGCGGTGGAATACGGTGAGCTGGTACTGGCTTACGAAAACGGTTCGGCCCTGCGCCTCAAGGACGTCGCCACCACCGCCGAGGCGCCCCAGGACCAATACCTGGCTGCCACCGCCAACGGCAAGCCGGCCATCGTCGTTGCCGTGCAGCGCCAGCCCGGCGCCAACGTCATCGAAGTGGTCGACAGCATCAAGAAAAAGCTGCCGACCCTGCAGTCCGCGCTGCCGGATTCGGTGCAACTGAGCGTCATCAGTGACCGCACCCAGACCATCCGCGCGTCCATCAAGGACGTGCAGATTGAACTGCTGTTGTCCATCGGCCTGGTGGTGCTGGTGACCTTCGCCTTCCTGGGCAACTTCACCGCCACCCTGATCCCCAGCCTGGCGGTGCCGCTGTCGCTGGTGGGCACGTTCGGGGTCATGTACCTGGCCGGCTTCAGCATCAACAACCTGACGCTGATGGCCCTGACCATCGCCACCGGCTTCGTCATCGACGACGCCATCGTGGTGGTGGAAAACATTTCCCGCCACCTGGAGGAGGGCGAAGAGCCCATGGCCGCCGCCTTCAAGGGCTCACAGGAAATCGGCTTCACCATCATTTCCCTGACATTTTCGCTGATCGCCGTGCTGATCCCGCTGCTGTTCATGGGCGACGTGGTGGGCCGACTGTTCCGCGAGTTCGCCATCACCCTGGCGGTCGCGATCCTGGTCTCCATGATCGTCTCCCTGACCCTCACGCCCATGCTCTGCGGCCACCTGCTGCGCCATGTGCCCGAGGGAGGGCAGAACCGCTTCGCCGCCTGGGGTGACCGCCAGTACCAGAAAGTGCTGAACGGTTACGACCGCGGCCTGGTGTGGGTACTGGACCACCAGCGCCTGACCCTGTTGATCGCCTTGGGCACCGTTGCCCTGACCGGCTTGCTCTACCTGGTGGTGCCCAAGGGCTTTTTCCCCACCCAGGACACCGGCTTGATCCAGGGCTTTACCCGCGCCTCGCAGGACGTGTCCTTCAGCGAGATGGCCCGCCGCCAACAGGCGATGGTCGACGTGGTGCGCCAGGACCCGGCCGTGGCATCGGTGTCGTCCACCATCGGCGTGGATGGCACCAACAACTCGCTGAACAACGGCCGCCTGCAGATCGAGCTCAAACCGTTCGAAGACCGTGACGACACCGCCACCCAGGTGATCAGCCGTCTCGAACAGTCGGCCAAGGCCGTGGCCGGGTTGCAGTTGAACATGGTCTCGTCCCAGGACCTGACCGTGGATGACCAGCTCACCCCCAGCCAGTACCAGTTCACCCTCGACGACTCGGAAAGCGCCAACCTGTCGGCGTTGGTCCCCAAGCTGATGGAGAAACTTCAGCACCGCCCGGAAATGCGCGATGTCATCGACAACCTGCAGGACCAGGGCCTGGTGGCCTACGTCGAACTGGACCGCGCGGCCGCCATGCGCTACGGCATCACCGCCTCCGATGTCGACACGGCGTTGTACAACGCCTTCGGCCAGCGCCTGATTTCCACCATCTTCACCCAGTCCAACCAGTACCGCGTGGTACTGCAGGTGCCGGGCAAGTTCCAGCAGTCGCTGGCAGCCTTCGACAATATCTACCTGGCCGCGGCCACCAGCAGCACGACCGGAAGCAATAGCAGCACGACCACGACCACCACGGGTACCAGCACTGGCAGCAGTACCTCATCGAGCAGCACGTCGAGTTCGTCCAGTACCACCGGCACCGCTGCCCAGATGGTGCGCCTGACCGACATCGCCAAGGTCGGCCAACGCACCGGTTCGCTGTCGCTCAGCCGCCTGGACCAGTTTCCGGCCGTGACCCTGTCCTTCAACCTGGCCGACGGCTATTCGCTGGAGCAGGCGCAGCAGGCCATCAGCCAGGTCATGACCGAGCTGGATGCCCCCAGCAGTATCACCCTGCGCTATCAGGGTGCCGCCGATGCTTTCCAGACCGCTACCGGTAATACCCTGTGGCTGATCCTGGCCGCGCTGGTGACCATGTACATCGTGCTGGGCATGCTTTACGAGAGCTTCATCCACCCGGTGACCATCCTCTCGACCTTGCCGTCGGCGGCCATCGGCGCCTTGCTGGCGCTGTTGCTGACCGGCACCGAGTTCAGCCTGATTGCCCTGATCGGGGTGATATTGCTGATCGGCATCGTCAAGAAAAACGCCATCATGATGATCGACTTCGCCCTGGAAGGCCGCGAGCACCAGCACCTCAACGCACGCGATGCCATTCACCGGGCGGCGCTGCTGCGGTTGCGGCCGATCCTCATGACCACCCTGGCCGCGTTGTTCGGCGCCTTGCCACTGATGCTCGCCACCGGCGCCGGCGCCGAACTGCGCCGGCCCCTGGGCCTGGTGATTGTCGGCGGGCTGTTGTTGAGCCAGGTGCTGACGCTGTTCACCACGCCGGTGATCTACCTGATGTTTGACCGCCTCAGCGAACGCGCCAAGGCACGGCTGAACCGGGGCAGGGCGCGCGCATGAACCTGTCGCGGCTGTTCATCCGCAAGCCGGTCGCTACCTTGCTGCTGAGCTTGAGCATCACCCTGGCCGGCATCCTGGGTTACAAATTGCTGCCGGTGGCGCCGCTGCCCCAGGTGGACTACCCCACCATCATGGTCAGCGCCTCGCTGGCCGGTGCCAGCCCCGAGACCATGGCTGCCACCGTGGCCACGCCCTTGGAGCGCAGCCTGGGGCAGATCGCCGGCATCACCGAAATGACGTCCACCAGCAGCCAGGGCTCGACCACGCTGATTCTGCAGTTCGACCTGGACCGCGACATCAACGGCGCCGCCCGCGACGTGCAGGCGGCCATCAACGCCTCGCGCAGCCTGCTGCCCAGTTCCATGCCGTCGCTGCCCACCTACCGCAAGGCCAACCCCTCGGAAGCGCCGGTGCTGATGCTGGCGTTGACCTCGTCCACCCGCAGCCCGGGCGAGCTCTACGACCTGGCCTACAGCAAGCTGCAACAGAAAATCGCCCAGGTGAACGGCGTGGGCGAAGTCTCGGTGCGCGGCGGTGCGCTGCCGGCAGTGCGCATTGATATACAGCCCAACCTGCTGGTGCACGCCGGCATCTCCCTGGAGACCGTGCGTGAAGCCGTCAGCAACGCCACCAAGGCCAAGCCCAAGGGCATCCTGCAAGGCAATGGCCAAAGCTGGGTGATCGACGGCAACGACCAGATCGACAAGGCCAGCGATTACCAGCAACTGGTGATCACCTACCAGAACGGTACCGCGGTACGCTTGAGTGACGTGGCCAACGTCTACGATTCGGTGGAAGACACCTTCGTCGGCGGTTACTACAACGGCCAGCCCTCGGTGACCCTGGGGGTCACCCGCCAGGCGGGCGCCAACATGCTGCAGACCATCGACAGCATCAAGGCCTTGCTGCCCGAGTTGCAGCGCGAGGTTCCCGGTGACGTACAACTGATTCCCGTGATCGACCGTGGCCCCACGGTGCGCTCGTCGCTGCATGACACCGAGGAAACCCTGCTGATCGCCACCTTGCTGGTGATCGCCGTGGTCTTCGTGTTCCTGCGCAACCTGCGCGCCACGCTGATCCCGGCAGTGGTGTTGCCGGTGTCGCTGATCGGCACCTGCGCCGTCATGTACCTGCTGGGCTACAGCCTGGACAATCTGTCGTTGATGGCGCTGATCATCTGCACCGGGTTCGTGGTGGACGACGCCATCGTGGTGCTGGAGAACATCGCCCGTTACCAGGAGCAGGGCATGCGCCCGCTGCGGGCGGCGTTGATGGGCACGCGCGAGGTGGGTTTCACGGTGCTGTCCATGACCCTGTCGCTGATCGCCGTGTTCATTCCCATCCTGTTGATGGGCGACATCGTCGGGCGGCTGTTCCGCGAGTTCGCCGTCACCCTCAGCGTCGCGCTGGCCCTGTCGATGGTGGTGTCCCTGAGCCTGACGCCGGTGCTGTGCGTGCTGCTGTTGCGCCAACCGGTGCATGACGCCAGGGAGCCACGCCTGTACCAGTGGATCGAGGCCGGCCTGGCGCGTTTGCAGGCTGCGTACCTGGCGGCACTGGCCTGGGTCATGCGCCACCGCCTACTGACCCTGTTCAGCCTGCTGCTGACCGTGGCGTTCAACGTCTACCTGTACGCCACGGTGCAGAAGGGCTTCTTCCCGGCCCAGGACACCGGGGTGCTGATGGGCGCGGTGCGCGCTGACCAGAACATTTCTTTCCAGGCCCTCAAGCCGCACCTGATGCAGATCGCCCACGACCTGGCCGCCGACCCCGACGTGGAAGCGGTGATGTCGTCCACCGGCAGCGGCCGCGCCGGTTCGCGCAACACCGGTGACTTCTTCATTCGCCTCAAGGACTACAAGCAGCGCACCAGCAGTGCCGCGGCGATCGCCAACCGCCTGACCAAGCAGAACAACCAGGTGGCCGGCATTCAGGTGTTCCTGATGCCCGCCGAGGACATCCGCGTGGGAGGGCGCAGCGCCAACGCCACGTACCAGTTCAGCCTGCAGGCTGATGACCTGGACCTGCTGCGCGTGTGGGAGCCCAAGGTCGAGGCCGCTTTGCGCGCCTTGCCGGAGCTGACCGGCATCGACTCCGACTCCCAGACCGGTGGCCAGGAACTCAAGCTGCACATCGACCGCGCTGCCGCCAGCCGCCTGGGGGTGAGCGTGAGCGACATCGACAACCTGCTGAACAACGCCTACAGCCAGCGCCAGGTGGCGACCCTCTACAAGACCCTCAACCAGTACCACGTGGTGATGGGCCTGGACCCGGTGTACACCAGCGACTCGACCATGCTGGACCGCATGTACGTGATCAACAGTGACAACCAGCAAGTGCCGCTGACTGCGTTCGCTACCTTCAGCCCTGACAACGCACCGCTGGCGGTGGCGCACCAGGGCCAGTCAGCCACTAGCACCATTGCGTTCAACCTGCAGGACGGCGTGTCGCTGGAGCGGGCCACGGCGGCCATCAATGCTGCCGTGGACAAGGTGGGGCTGCCGCGTGATATCCAGTACGGTTTCGCCGGTACCGCCCAGGCCTACGCGGCGCTGGCCGCGAGCATGCCCTGGCTGATCGCCGCGGCCTTGCTGGCGGTGTATATCGTGCTGGGGGTGCTGTATGAAAGCTACATCCACCCGCTGACCATTCTGTCGACCTTGCCGTCCGCCGGCGTGGGTGCGCTCTTGCTGCTCAAGGCGGTGAACATGCAACTGACGGTGATCGCCCTGATCGGCATTCTGCTGTTGATCGGCATCGTCAAGAAGAACGCGATCATGATGATCGACTTTGCCCTGGTGGCCGAGCGTGACCGCAAGCTTGCGCCCGAACAGGCCATCATCGAGGCCTGCCGCATGCGCTTTCGGCCGATCATGATGACCACCCTGGCGGCCTTCTTCGGGGCCTTGCCCCTGGCCCTGGGCAGTGGCGGCGACGCTGACTTGCGCAAGCCGCTGGGCGTGGCCATTGCCGGTGGCCTGGCCCTGAGCCAACTGCTGACACTGTTCACCACGCCGGTGGTGTACCTCTATCTCGACCGCCTGAGCCGTGCTACCCGGCACCTCTGGCACACGCGTATCCGCCGCACCCACGTGCGCGCGGCCGACTGACAAGGGTTAACCCATGAATGCTCTACTGCCTTCCCGCCTCTGTGTTGCCGTGCTGCTGGCCAGCAGCCTGCTGGGCGGTTGCATGGTCGGCCCGGACTACCACAAGCCCGCCGCGCCGGTTTCCGCTACCTTCAAGGAAGCCCAGGGCTGGAAAGCCGCCAGCCCCCAGGATGAACTGCCCAAGGGGCCATGGTGGGAGCTGTACCAGGACCCGCAACTCAACGCGTTGACTGCCCAGGTGCAACTCAACAACCAGAACGTCGCGGTGTATGCCGCCCAGTACCGCCAGGCCCTGGCACTGGTGCGCGAATCCCGTGCCGACCTGTTCCCGACGCTTAGCGGCACGGCGTCCAGTACCCGCAGTGAAACGGGCACCGGGTCGTCGTCCGGCAGCACGTCATCCAGCGGCGGTGTCAGCAAGGAACATTCGGCCAGCCTCAGCCTGAGCTGGGAAGCCGACATCTGGGGCAAGCTGCGCCGCACCGTGGAAGAAGACCGCGCCAGCGCCCAGGCCAGCGCCGCGGACCTGGCCAACGCTACCCTCAGCGCCCAGTCGTCGCTGGCCCAGGACTATTTCCAGTTGCGCATTCTTGATCAGCGCATTGCCCTGTACCGCGAGACCATCACCGGCTACGAGCGCTACCTGCGGATCATTCAGAACAAGTATGACGAGCAGATATCCTCGCGTGCTGACCTGGCCACGGGCAAGACCCAACTGCAGAGCGCCCAGGCGTCCATGCTGGACCTGCAATGGCAGCGCGCCCAGTACGAGCACGCCATTGCCTTGCTGATCGGCAAGGCGCCGGCGGACTTCGCCCTGGCGGCCGACCCGGCCTGGCAATACCACGTGCCAAGCATTCCACTGGGCGTACCCAGCCGCCTGCTGGAGCGTCGGCCGGACATCGCCGCCGCAGAGCGCGACATGGCGGCGGCCAACGCCGCCGTCGGCGTGGCCACGGCTGCTTATTACCCGGACCTGACGTTGAGTGCCAGTGGTGGTTACCAGAGCTCAACCCTCAGCAACCTGTTCTCGGTGCCCAACCGCTTCTGGTCCATTGGTCCGAGCCTGACGGGCACTCTCCTGGACTTTGGCGCCACCAAGGCGGCCGTCGAACAGGCACGACATGCGTACGACGCCAAGGTCGCCACCTACCGCCAGACCGTGTTGACCGGGTTGGGTGAAGTAGAGGATTACCTGGTGGAACTGCGCACCCTGGAGCCGGAGCTGGAGGCTCGCCGCAACTCGGCGCAATCGGCCGAAGAGTCGGCCTCGGTCAGTCGTGACCAGTACGAAGCGGGCGTGATCGACTACCTGGACGTCGCCACTACCCAGGCTACCAGCCTCAGTGAGCGTCAGACCTTGCTCAGCCTCGTTGCCACGCAGCTGGTCACCAGCGTGCAGCTGCAGGCCGCGTTGGGTGGGTCCTGGACGGGTGAGTGACCGCCTATGTGAAGCATCGCGGTCTGCCTGACGCATGGCGGCGCCCTGGGCCAGGGCGCCGCCGCGGCTTTATTGCCCGGCCTGCCAACCGCCTCCCAATGCCACCATCAACCCGACACTGGCTTGCAACCGGCGCGTCTGCACGTCCTGCAAGCGCCGCTGGGCATCCAGCGCAGCGGTTTGCGCGGTGACTACGTCGAGGTAGTTCACCGCCCCCGCTTCGTAGCTGTTCATGGCCAGGGTCTGCGACTGGGTCGCGGCATCCACCGCCGCTTGCTGGTCTGCCGCCTCCTGTTTCAGGTCGCGCAGTTGCGAGAGGTTGTCTTCCACTTCGCGCAACGCTTTCAGCACGCTGCCACGGTAGTGGGCGCTGGCTTCGGCGAATTCGGCCTTGGCCTGTTTCTCGGCACCGGTCAGGCGCCCGCCGGTGAAGATCGGCAGGTTGACCACCGGGCCGATGGCCCAGAAGCGGTTGGTGGCGCTCAGCACATTGCCCACGCCCATGTCCTGGCCACCGAAGTAGCCACTCAGGCTGAAGTCCGGGTAGAACGCCGCCTTGGCCACGCCGATGTTGGCGTTGGCGGCAAACACCCGGCGTTCGGCGGCGGCGATGTCAGGGCGACGTTGCAGCAGGGTGCTCGGCAGTTGCGCCGGCACCTCGGGCAGTGCCGGGAACGTGCCGATGGCCGCGAGTCTGAAGGTGGTCGCCGGCTCGCCCACCAGCTCGCCAATGGCGTGCTCGGTGAGGTTGCGCTGGTTGATCACGTCATCCAGTTGCGCCTGTGCCTGGGCCAGCTCGCTCTGGGCACGGGTCATGTCCAGTTCGCTGGCGATCTTGCCTTCGTAGCGGTCACGCGTCAGGGTCAGGGCCTGGGTGTAGTCATCCAGCGAGGCCTTGAGGATGGCCTGTTGCGCGTCCAGCCCGGCCAGTTGCAGGTACAGGTTGCTCAGCTGGCGCTGCAGGCTCTGGCGGGCCACTTCCAGGTCGTCGGCGGACGCCTGGGCCTGGGCGTCGCCAGCGGCCACGCGGTTGCGTACCTTACCCCAGAAATCCAGGTCCCAACCCAGGGTGAACGCCGCGGTGTTGGTGTTGTACACGTTAGGCTGATCGCTGCCGCGCAGCGGTTTGTTTTCCGACTGGCGCTGGCGCACGGACGAGCCGGTGGCACCGATCTGCGGGAACAGGCCGCCATGCAACTGGCTGGCGTAGGCCTGGGCGGCATCGAAATGCGCCAACGCCGCGGCCAGGTCAGGGTTGGCCTTGACCAGCTTGCTCTGGAGGTCGTTGAGTTGCGGGTCCTGATACAGCGACCACCAGTGTTGCGGGACGTTGTCGGCAGGCTTCGCGGCCTGCCACGGGCCGCTGTAATGCAGCGGTATCGGGGCGTCGGGAACCTTGTAGGTCGGCGCCAGCGAGCAGCCCTGGAGCACCAGGGCCATCGCCGCTACCAGGCGGTCAAGCTTTAGGCGCATGGGTATCTCCTGCGTCGGCCAGTTTCACCGGGTCGTTCTCGCGCAGCGAGTCCGGCGGGTTGTCGATCACCTGGTCGGTAGGGGCCAGGCCCTGGTCGATGAACAGGGTGGCGCCCAGGTCCATGCCGATGTGCACGTTGCGCAGGTGCACGTGCTTCTGCGCGTCCACCACCGCTACCTGGGTGCCTTGGGCACGGAAGATCAGGGCGCTGCCGGGGATGCTCACGCCTTGGCTGCCCGCCGGCACTTTGAGGGTGACTTCGGTGTAATCGCCGGCCAGCAATACGCCCTTGGGGTTGTCGGCGACGAACTGCGCCAGCAGGGTGCCGGACTTCATGTCGACGGCATTGGAGTTGCCCACCAGTTGCGCATCGAACTGCTCGCCCGGGTGCTCCGGCACGGTCAGGGTCACGTGCATGCCGGCGCGCACGGCGGCGGCGTAGTTCTGGGGTACCGGCACGTACAACCGCAAGCGGTGGGTATCAGCCACTTCGAACAGGTCTGGCCCGGCGTCGGCGTCGGCCTTGATCAACTGGCCGACGTCGGTATTGCGCGCCGTGACGGTGCCATCGAACGGCGCGCGCAGGGTCTTGTAATTGGACAGGTCGGTCAGCCGCGCGTAATCGGCGCGGGCAGCCTCCACGTTGGCCTTGGCGGCCGCGGCGTTGGCCAGTTTCTCGTCCACTTCCTGCTGCGAGACCGAGTGGGTGCTCAACAGGTGCTGCCAGCGCGCGGCGCTGGTTTCAGCCAGTTTCTCGTCCGCCTGTTGTTGCAGCAGGTGCGCATGGGCCTGGGCCAGTTGCTGGTCCAGGTCTGGGCTATCGATTTCAGCCAGTACCTGGCCGGCCTTCACTGGCGTGCCGATGTCGGCTTTCCAGTCTTTCAGGTAGCCGCTGACCCGCGCATGGATCATGGCCTGGCTCCAGGCCTCCAGGTGGGCCGGCAGTACCAGGGTATCGCCGGTGGTGTTGTGGATCGGCTGGAACACGCTGACGATCGGCACCGACTGGCTTTCGGTCCAGGTGGCCACGGCGTCGTCATGGCGGGTGCGCGCGGCCAGGCCGTTGGCCACCAGCACCGCGGCCAGTGTCAGCCCGCCCACGCCCAACAACATCAGGCGCTTGCGCGACGGCTTCTTTTGCGTGGTCGGTAGGGTATCAGACGACATGGGATGTTTCTCCAACGGATGCTGTGGCGGTGCGGCGTCCATGCACGAGGCTGAACACCACCGGAACGAAGAGCAGGGTGGCCGTGGTGGCCAGAATCAGGCCGCCGATCACGGCGCGGCCCAGCGGTGCGTTCTGCTCCTGGGAGATGGCCAGCGGCAGCATGCCGATGATCATCGCCAGCGCGGTCATGCACACCGGGCGGAAACGGGTATAGCCGGCTTCCATGGCGGCGCGCAGGGCGTCGCCATGCTCGGCCAGGCGCTCCCGGCAGAAGCTGACCACCAGGATGGAGTTGGCCGTGGCCACACCCATGCACAGAATGGCCCCCGTCAGCGCCGGCACCGACAGCGAGGTGCCGGACAGGAACAGCATCCACACGATGCCGGCCAGGGCGGCAGGCAGGGCCGTGATGATCACGAACGGGTCGAGCCAGGACTGGAAGTTCACCACGATCAGCAGGTAGATCAGCACCACCGCGCCGAGCAGGCCCAGGGACAGGCCGCTGAAGGCTTCATGCAGGGCGTCGATCTGGCCGTGCAGGGTGATGGTGGCGCCTTTCGGCCGGTGCGGTGCGGCCAGGTCGATGGCTTTCTGGATGTCGCTGGCCACGCCGCCCAGGTCGCGACCTTGCACGTTGGCGTAGATGTCCAGGGTCGGCTGGATGTTGTAGTGGGTGACCACCGCAGCGGTGTCGACGCGGTGGATGGTGGCCAGGCCGCCGAGAATCTGCGATTGGCCATTGGCGCCGGTCACTGGCAGGGCTTCGAGCTCAGGCATGCTGCTGAGGCGGTACTGCGGCGTGGCGGCAACGATGGAGTAGCTGATGCCGTTTTTCGGGTTCAGCCAGTACAGCGGCGACACTTGGGAGCTACCGGCCAGCGAGGCGACCATGGAGTTGGTGACGTCACGCTCGGTGATGCCCAGGCCGTTGGCGCGTTCGCGGTTCACGTCCACTTGCAGGGTCGGGTAGCCGTTGGACTGCTGGATACGCAGGTCGGCGATACCGCGGATGTGCTTGAGGGCACGCTGCAGTTCCAGGGCGTAGGCATGGTTGGCGGCGTTGTCGGGGCCGGAGATTTTCACGTCCAGCGGCGCCGGGGCACCGAAGTTGAGGATCTCGCTGCTGATGTCCGCTGGCAGGAACGAGAAGGTGCTGCCCGGGAAACTGTGGGGCAGGACTTCACGCAGTTGCTTGACGTAATCGGCGGTCGGCTTGTGGCCTTCTTTCAGGCTGACGGAAATGTCGCCGTCCTGCGGGCCGGTGGTACCACTGGCGCTGTAGGCCATGTCGATACCACTGAGCGGGATACCGATGTTGTCGATCACGGTGTCCAGTTCACTGGCCGGAATCACTTCACGAATGCGCGCCTCGATGCGGTCGAAGGCGGCGGCGCTTTCTTCGATACGGGTACCCACCGGCAGGCTGACGTGCAGCGAAATGGCGCCGGCGTCGGTGGCGGGGAAGAAGTCCTCGCCCAGGGTTGGCAGCAGCGCGAAGGACGCCAGCACACAGATCATGAAGCCGACCAGGAAGCGCTTGCGGTTTTCCAGGGCCAGGGCCAGCACGCCGTGATAGCTGTCGCGGATGTTGCCGAAGCGTTTCTCGAAGCCCACCTGGAAGCTCAGCAGGCCGCGCACGAACGCGCCGTGCTGCTTCTTGTGCTGGTCGCCTTCGTGGTGGTTGATGAACGGCTCGTCGGGGTGGCGGCCTTCACCGTCTTCCACTACATGAGGCTTGAGCAGGAACATGGCCAGGGTCGGTACCAGGGTACGCGACAGGATGAACGAGGAGGCCATGGCAAAGATCACCGCCAGGGCCATGGGCCGGAACAGGTAGCCGGCGATGCCTTGCAGCATGAACATCGGCACGAACACGATGCAGATACACAACAGGGACACGAAGGCTGGCCCGACGATCTGCGCCGCACCGTCGAGAATGGCCTCCTTCACCTGCTTGCCTTGTTCGAGGTGCCAGTTGATGTTTTCGATAGTGACCGTGGCATCGTCCACCAGGATACCGACGGCCAGCGCCAGCCCCCCGAGTGTCATGACGTTGAGGGTCTGGCCGCTCACGGCCAACAGGGCGATGGCCGACAGCACCGCCAGGGGAATGGAGGCGGCAATGATGATGGTCGAGCGCCAGCTGCCCAGGAACAGCAGGATCATGGCGCTGGTCAGCAACGCGGCAATGATGCCTTCACGGGCCACGCTGCCCACCGACTCTTTCACGAACACCGAAGCGTCGCCCAGCATCGAGGTTTTCAGCGACGGCGGCAGGGTTTCGTTGATCAGCGGGAACATGTTGCGAATGTCCTGGATGATCGACAGCGTCGAGATGTTACCGTTCTTCAGGGCCGGCATCAGCACGGCGCGGCGGCCGTCTACCCGCACGATGTTGGTCTGCGGCGGGGAGCCATCACGGACGTGGGCCACCTGGCCGACGGTGATCACCGCGCCGTCCACCGTCTTGATCGGCAGGTCATTGAGCTGTTCGATGGCGTCCGGGCTGTTGTTCAGCAGCACCGTGTACTCATCGCTGCCCAGCTTGGCGGTACCCACCGGCACAATCTGGTTCTGCGCCGCCAGGGCGTTGCTCACGTCCTGGGCAGACAGGCCCTTGGCAGCCAGCGCCTGAGGGTCCAGGTCGAGGGTGATCTGGCGCTGCTTGCCGCCCATCGGGGTGGGCATGGCCAGGCCCGGCACGGAGGAAAGCGGCAAGCGGATGGAGTTCTGCACCAGGTCGCGGATACGCGCTTCCGACAGGGTAGGGCTGGAGAACGCCATCTGCAGGATCGGCACCGTCGAGGCGCTGTAGTTCAGGATCAGCGGTGGGGTGATGCCCGGTGGCATCTGCTTGAGCACGGTCTGGGAAACGGCCGTGACCTGGGCGTTGGCGGTACGAATGTCCACCCCTGGCTGGAAGAAGATCTTGACGATGCCCATGCCCGGCAGCGACTGCGATTCGATGTGTTCGATGTCGTTGACGGTGGTGCTGAGCGAGCGTTCATAGGTGTAGATCACCCGGCCGGCCATGGCGTCCGGCGACAAGCCGGTGTAGGACCAGACCACGGCGATCACGGGTATGCCGATATCGGGGAAGACGTCGGTAGGGGTCCGCATCGCGGACAGGGGCCCGATGATACAGATGAATATCGCCAACACGATAAACGTGTATGGCTTGAGCAATGCGGTCTTTACCAGCCCTAGCATGCCGGGAACCTCCAAAGGGTTTGCGTATGCTGGCAAGTCTTGCTGGAACCACCTAACACAAGCCTTTCACCAAGGTGAAAGATGTTTTATGGCGCGCCTGAAATTCGTTTCACGGGGATTCATTGGTGTTGAAAGAGGGGGCGGCCCAAGCTTGGCATCGATTGAAAAACGACCTGCCGGCGCAGGCCTCTTCCCCCTGATATCCGAGGAATACCCATGAACGCGAAAACGCTGATGCTGGTGCCCATGATGGGCCTGGTCGCCTTGCTCTCCGCCTGTGCTGGCCCCATGCCCAAGCCCAACCCGAACGATGCCTGGGTGGGCCTGAAGGAAGAAACCCAGGACTCGATGCTGGCTGAACAACTGGATGGCAAGAACCTGAAGGATGGCCGTTACTTCCAGGTCAAGCCGGGTGAGCACAAGCTGGAAGTGTTGTTGTATGAGGAGAGCACGGCCCAGCAGGACGACCAGACCTGCCGCGCGACCATCGATTACAAAGGCTTCAAGCAGGGCAAGCACTACACGCTGGTGGAAAGCAGCCTGGGCGAGACCAACCTGCGCGCCGACCTGAAGAATGACCAGGGCAAGACAGTGGCTTCTACGGACAGCTTTGATTGCATGTCGGGTTGAGTTTTGCGCGGCAAGGCTTGGGCTTTGCGGTGGTCTTGAGATCGAGCGCCGTCCACACGGCGCTTCCCGGCCAAGGCCGGTCCCACATCTATTTCTGGCCAGTTATGTCAGTGACATCACCTGGCCCGCTTTGTTTGCTCGCTCCAGATCTGTGCTGGAGCTAGCAGGGCGGGCAAGGTGATCTTGCAGATATTATTGGCCAGAAACAGATGTGGGACCGGCCTTGGCCGGGAAGCGCCGTGCGCACGGCGCTCGATCCTGAGCGCGCCGGAAAAGCCAAGTCTGGCCCCTGGAGGCCCTGACCCACCTCAATCCGTACGCACATGCACCGTCTCACGCAAGCTATAGCCAAACCCCCGCAACGTCTGCAACGCATTCGGCGCATCCAGGCGCGCCAGTTTGCGCCGCAGGTTGCAGATGTGCCGCTCGATCAGCGCGCTGCGCGAATCATGGGTGGCCCCCCACAGCTGTTCTTCGATCAGTTCGCGGCTGACCGCGCCCGGGCGCTTGGCCAGGATGGCCAGCAAGCGCTGCTCGCTGACGGTCAGTGGTTGCTGATGGGGGCCGCGGCCCAGCAGCAGGCGCGTGGTGGACAACCACAGACCGGCTTCGGCGTCGACCGCAGGGCTGAGGTGGTCGCGCAGCAACGCCTGCATGCGCGCCTGCAGTTCGATGAACACCACCGGCTTGGTCAGGCACAGCTCGGCGCCGGTGCGCAATGCGGCGACCCGCGCCGCGGCGTTGTCTTCGCCCAGCAGCATCAGCACCCGTGATTTGCGCTTGCGCGCCAGGCAACGCTCCAGCAGCTCCGGCTGAGCGGTCTGCACGTCCAGCAGGATAAAGCCATAGTTGCTGTCGGCCAGGGCCCAGTCAGCTTCCTCCGGGCGCGCTTCGACCACACGCTGGCCGCTGTCGGCGAAGCCGCGCAGCAGTTGTTCGTCTCGGGTGTCGGCGATATAGAGCAGATTCATGGGGATCACACTCGCGCTTTGCTTTGACGGCAATGCAGTGCCAGGCTGGCACCGCCCTGTTGGCTGTTGCCCACTTCAAGAGTGAAACCGTGCAGGTTGACGATGGCCGCGACAATCGACAGGCCCAGGCCGAAGCCCGGCTGAGTGTTGTCGTCGTCGCACCGGTAGAACCGCTGGAACACGGCCTGGCGCTCGTCCTTGGGAATGCCGGGGCCCGAGTCCTGGACTTCGATGCAGGTGCTGTCCAGCTCGTTGTGCGCCCGCAGCACCACCACGCCACCGGGTGGGGTGAACTTGATGGAGTTGCTCAGCAGGTTGCCGATGGCCTCGAACAGCAAGGCGCGGTCGCCATTGAGGCTGGGCAGCACATCGGGCGCCTCCAGCTCCAGGCGCAGCTCGCCTTCTTCAGCCAGGGGCAGGTAGAAGTCATGCAGCTCGTGCAACAGCGGCAATGGGTCGAATTCCACGAAGCCGGAACGACGCTGGTGGTCTTCGAGCTCGGAAATGCGCAGCAGCCCGCGGAAACGCGCCATCAGAGTGTCGGTCTCGGCAATCACGCCGTCCAGCTGCAGCGCGTGGGCCGAGTCCATGCCCGCCTGCTGCTGAATGCGATAAAGCTGGGCACGCAAGCGGGTCAGGGGCGTACGCAGGTCGTGGGCAATGTTGTCGCACACGCCCTTGACCTCCATCATCAGCCGCTCGATACGGTCGAGCATGGCGTTGACGATGGCCGCCAGCATGTCCAGTTCATCCCGCCGGTTGGACAGGGGCAGACGCCGGGTCAGGTCGCCGGCGACGATCGCGTCGGCACTGTCCTGAATGGCCCGTATACGCCGTATCGGGCGCCTGCGCAGCAGGTGCCAGCCCGCCGCACCGGGAATGATGGTCAGCGAGATGCCCCACAGCAACGCGTGGAGAATGATGCGGGTCACCGCGAACAGCGAACCGTTGTCGCGCACCAGTACCAGCCAGCGGCCGTCCTGGGTGGCCATGGCCACGGCGTCGCAGCCCTGCTGGGGCAGTTTGGGGTCGTCGGAGTCGATGCAGTCATCCAGTTCATAGATGTTGCCGTCCAGGGCGACGCCCTTGGGAATTTCCTTGATGTCGCCACCCAGCGGGCGCAACTGTGCATCGAACAGCCCATAGGCGTCGTAGGCACGGTTGTCGAAGGTCTCGCTGGCCGACAGGGCGTCGTCCAGGGCCTGGCCGCTGAACCGCGAGAACAGGTGCTGGCGCTGCATCAACGAATGACGCGCCAGGCTGTTGAGGTAGTCCGACACTTCGTAATAGAGCACACCCATCAGGATGCAACTCCAGGCCACGAAGAGAAAACTGTAGAGGGCCAGCAGGCGACTGCTGGACGAGCGCCAGCCCTTAGAGGGGTTCGGCAATGACATAGCCCGAGCCCCGAACGGTCTTGATCAGCGCGGTGGCGCCTGGCGGGTCGATCTTCTTGCGCAGGCGGCCGATGTGCACGTCGATCAGGTTGGTGCCCGGGTCGAAATGGTAACCCCAGACTTCCTCGAAGATCATCATGCGGGTCAGGATCTGCCCGGCATTGCGCATCAGGAATTCCAGCAGTTTGTATTCGGTGGGCAACAGGTTCAGGGCCTGTTCGCCACGGCGGGCTTCACGGGTGATCAGGTCCAGCTCCAGGTCTGCGACCTTGAGGGTGGTGTCGACGTCGGCCACGGTGCTCTTGCGGCGCAGCAGCACTTCGACGCGGGCAGCCATTTCGTCGGAAGCAAAAGGCTTGGTCAGGTAGTCATCGCCACCGGCGCGCAGGCCGCGCACACGCTCGTCCACGTCGGACAGGGCGCTGATCATCAGGATGGGCGTGGAAACGCCGATGGTGCGCAAGGTAGTGACAATGGCAAGGCCGTCGAGCTCGGGGAGCATGCGGTCCAGGGTGATGACGTCGTAGTTGCCGCTCACGGCCTTGACCAGGCCCTCGCGACCGTTATCGACCCAATCCACTTCAAGGCCATGGCTGCTCAGCTCGGCCACGATTTCCTTGGCTGTCACGGCATCGTCTTCGATGGTCAAAACGCGTGTCATGGTGTTGTACCTGGGATTTCGGCTGTTGAGGGCATATTGTGCCGAGTTTTACCTGTCGCCTTGCTGAAGATTATTTCATCTGCGTGTGGCAGGGCTGAAAGGCTCTGGAACAAGGGTTTCAGCCGGTCGCTGGTTTGTATCGCCGGCGTATCCCAGGTGTTACACGATATTTCTAAAGCTGGGCCCTGGCCAGTCGATGACCCATGAACCATCTTCCATCAAAGGAGTTTCTGTCATGTCGACCATCAGTAACATCTCCTCTGGTTTGCAAATCGCGACCACCAGCACCACCAAATCGACGGCAGCGACCACTGCCAGCACTGACGATACCACCTCGACCTCCACCAGCGCCGACGGCACCTCCACCACGTCCAGCACTTCCAGCACCACGGCCAATTCGGCTGGCGGCGCCGCGGGTGCGGGTGGTGGCGGCAGCAGCGACAGCGATAGCAGTTCGTCGTCGTCCTCCGACACCGTGACCGAGTTGCAGAAGCAGATCGCTGAGCTGCAAAAAGAGCTGCAAGCCCAGCAGCAGGCTGTGCAGAAGGCCCAGGCCATGAAGGACGAGGACGCCAAGACCGCCGCCCTGGCCACCGCGGAAGCCCAGGTGGCTTCCACCACGGCCGAGATTTCTTCCCTGACCGCCGAGCTGTCCACGGCGCTGACGGAAGAAGGCAGCAGCACCACCGGTTCGACCATCAACACCACGGCGTAATGTTTTGGGGCCAGTCTTCGTTAGCGCGTCGAGATGGGCTAGGCTTAGCGCAACAAGCAGAGTCAGGACCACGGAGTATTTCGATGCTGGCCCCAGCCAAACCCGCTAACGAACCTGAGCGCGTAAGCACCCTGCGCTCCATGAACATCCTCGATACAGCCCCGGAAGAGCGCTTCGACCGCTTGACCCGGCTGGCGCGCCGGCTGTTCGATGTGCCGATCGCCCTGGTCAGCCTGGTGGACACCAACCGGCAGTGGTTCAAGTCATGCCAGGGCCTGTGCGTGCCGGAAACGTCTCGGGATATCTCGTTCTGCGGCCATGCCATCCTGGGTGACCAGGTGCTGATGATCCCGGACGCTACCAACGACGAGCGTTTCCACGACAATCCCCTGGTGACGGGCGACCCGAACATCCGTTTCTACGCCGGCTGCCCGCTGCGGGTGGGCAACGGGGTGAAGATCGGTACGCTGTGCCTGATCGATGTGCGCCCGCGCATCCTGGACGCCGAGGAACGTGACCTGTTGCGCGACCTGGCGAGCATGGCCGAGCAGGAGATAGAAGCGTTTCAACTGGCGACCATCGACGAACTGACCCAGGTGTCCAACCGCCGCGGCTTCGAGGCGCTGGCCGAGCACGCGCTGAGTATCTGCAAGCGCATGAATACCCCGGCTTCGCTGCTGTTCTTCGACCTCAATGGTTTCAAGCATATCAACGACACCTGGGGCCATGCCGAAGGCGACCGGGCACTGGTGACGTTCGCCGAAACCTTGCGTGACGTGCTTCGGGAAATGGACCTGGTGGGGCGCCTGGGCGGGGATGAATTCGTGGCGCTGCTGATGGGCTCCAATGCCCAGGATGGCGACCTGGTCGCCGGCCGCCTGAAGGAGGCGCTGGCGCGCCGCAATGCCGAAGCCCAGCGCGGTTATGATATTCGCTACAGCATTGGCCGCATCGAGTACGACCCCGCCCAGCACGGTTCGATCAAGGTGCTGCTGGCCGAGGCAGACACGGCCATGTACCGGGACAAGCAGGCGGGCCGTCGGCACTGACCACGCGGTGGCGTGACCAGTGCCGCGGGGGTCAGTCTACCTGGCGGCCGTGCTTGTCAGCCTTGTAGCGCAGGGCCACGGCGGGCGCCGCGGTGCTGCGGCCGGTCTCCACCCAATTGCGCAGGCGCGTGGCATCGGCGAAGTGGGTGTACTTGCCGAAGGCATCCAGGATCACCATGGCCACCGGGCGGTTGCCCATGGTGGTCAGCAGTACCAGGCAGTGGCCGGCTTCGTTGGTGAACCCGGTCTTGGTCAGGCGGATATCCCAGTTGTTCTTGTTGATCAGGTGGTCGGTGTTATGGAAGCCCAGGCTGTAGTTGGGCTTCTTGAAGAACACGGTCTTCTCGGGCGTGGTGCTCAGCTCGCGCAGCATGGGGTAGTGCTGCGCGGCAATCAGCAATTTGCTGAGGTCGCGGGCAGTGGACACGTTGCTGGTGGACAGGCCCGTGGGCTCCACATAGTGGGTATGGGTCATGCCCAGGCTGCGCGCTTTGGCGTTCATGGCAGTGATGAAGGCGTTGTAGCCGCCCGGGTAATGGTGGGCGAGGGTGGCCGCGGCACGGTTCTCCGAAGACATGAGGGCAATCAGCATCATGTCATGGCGGTTCAGCTCGCTACCCAGCTTGACGCGCGAGAACACACCTTTCATTTCCTTGGTGTGGCTGATGTCGACATCAATCATCTCGTTCATGTCCTGCTTGGCGTCCAGCACGACCATGGCGGTCATCAGCTTGGACACCGAGGCGATGGGCAGAACGGTGTCGGCACGGTTCTCGTAGATGACCTTGTTGGTCTGCAGGTCGATCAGCAGGGCACTGCCCGAGGCCAGGTGGAGCTGCGAAGGGTCTCGTTGGGCAGGTGGGGGTGGGGCGGCAACAGCGTTCGACGTGACGGCGGCAGTACCTGCAAGGACAAGCAACAGGCTCAGGATCGAAAGGGAGGTTTTCACGTGTAGCGCTCGCTAAAAAGTAGATATGCCGTTTACAACGGGTTGTTCTTGAAAAAGCGTTGTAGTTTATGAGTATGGCTCAGGCACTGTCGATTGGCTGGCGGGCTTAAACCCCTGTAATAAAAAAATAAAAGTGGTTTTTCATGTTCGCGGGCCGTCCAACGCCGGTTCAGCGGTTTTACCCCCTTCATCACGTTTGAAAACGACTCGGGAGTCGCGCAATGTTCAAGGGTTTCATGAGCAAGGATTACGGCGCCCTGCTGCTGTGGGGCAGCGTTATCGCGGTGGTCCTTTTGGTATGCGCATTCATTCAGAAGCCGCTGGATGCCCTGGCGTGGATCCAGGCCGTGGCGGTGGTCATCGCCCTGATGCTGGCGGTATTCGTGCCGGCCATCCAGCGCAAGCAAGAAGGCCTGGCGCAGCACAAGCGCTGGCGCGACGAGCAGGTGGGGCTTGCCAGGCGCCTGCAATACCTGGTGCTGGAATTCCAGGAACTGCTGAACCAGACGGGCCTGGGCCTGGCGCACTGGCGCGCCACAGACCGCCACCGCATGCAGGCGGTGCTGCAGGACTACCTTCATCGGCTGTTCGAGTCGCACAAGCAGGACAGCAATGACGACCGTATCGTCATCGCCCACGAGTTGCGCCAAGTGGTGAATGCATTGATCGACGAACTGGAAAGCGGGCGTTCCGACCGCGCTGTGTTGCAGGGGTTGGAAAAACGCTTGCAGAAGCTGGCCCAGCGGGGCCAGGCCAACGTGCTCATGGCCGAACGCGGCTGAATCGCGCCATGTGTAGCAGCGGACCTGGCCGCGTCGCGGTGCATGCGGTGTGCCGGATGCTGCGCGGTGCCTTGGACGCGGCCAGGTCCGATGCTACCGGGCGGGCATGCCGTGAATAAAAAGCCCCGCGACAATGGCGGGGCAAAGGGTGTGCGAGAGCAACGCACCTTACGGAATTCGGGGGTCAGTGCTGCACGGGTGCACTGGCCGTTTCCTGCAGAGTCCTGAACAGCGCCTGCGCCTGGTCGCGTGACATCAGCGGGCCGGTGAGCGGCTCGCCATCGCGCACCACGTACCAGCAGGCCAGCAACCCCAGGTCGCGAAGGTTGGCGGGTACTGCGCTGCCGATGACTGACATGATGCTGACGGTGTTCATGGTGGGCTCCTCTGAAACATGGGCCCAGCATAAGGCGACTGGGCCGCCGGTAGAAATCACCGCTTTCAATAGTCACCATTGACGCAACGCATCAGCTCACCGCAGCCGTGAACGGCTGCCGGTGAGCCGCGGCGCTTACCAGCCCGGACGGCCGTAGTACTCGCGAGGCGGGCCGTAGTAGCGTGGTGGCGGTGGCGGTGCATAGACCGGTTGTGCATACACCACAGGCTGCGGCGCGTAGTACACCGGTGGCGGCGGGGCCACGTAGACCGGTGGTGGTGGCGCGGCATAGACCGGCTGTTGAACCACGACCTCGCGTGGTGCCAGGGCAGAGGTCACCACGGCACCGACCACGGCGCCACCTAATACGGCACCCAACACACCTGGACCACCACCGCCATGGGCGGACGCCTGGCCTGCCACGGCGAGAGCGCCGACCAGCAAGGCAATCTTGGGAAGCTGACGAATCATGACTTGTTCCTCATATTACGATTCCAGTACCCGGGGCCGGTTAGGTGGCCCAAGGACTGTCGCACTACTATGACAGCGGTTTTGTAAGAATCTGCGACGGGGTTTGGTAAATTTTGTGTAAGGTCATGAACCATAGTGTCCTTACAACTCAGTTACATACTAGTGATGGAGCCTTGCAATGCCCTTGATTCCCACCCGCGACACCGTTCTCTGCATGTCCCTGGCCGGGCGCCCGGGCAGTTTCGGCGTGCGCTTTCATAACCATCTGTATGAACAGTTGGGTCTCGATTTCTACTACAAGGCATTCAGCACCAGTGATCTGCCGGCAGCGGTTGCGGGTATCCGTGCCCTGGGTATCCGGGGCTGCGGCGTGTCGATGCCGTTCAAGGAAGCATGCATCGAACTGGTCGACGAGATGGATGCGTCGGCGGCAGCCATTCAGTCGATCAATACCGTCGTCAATGATAACGGCCATTTGAAGGCTTACAACACTGATTATCTGGCCATTCGTCAATTGATCGAACAGCACGGCCTGGCCCCGGACACTTCATTCGCCTTGCGCGGCAGCGGTGGCATGGCCAAGGCGGTGGCCTCGGCATTTCGCGATGCGGGCTTCACCGAGGGTACCCTGATCGCCCGCAACCCCGAGAGCGGCCCGGCGCTGGCGCGGCACCTGGGATATGAGTGGCGGGCGGACCTGGGTGATGCGCGCCCGCGAATGCTGGTCAACGTCACCCCCATCGGCATGAGCGGCGGCCCGGAGGCTGATCAGCTGGCGTTTCCCGAGGATGCCGTACGGGCGGCTGACATCATCTTCGACGTGGTGGCGCTGCCTGCCTTGACGCCCCTGGTGCTGCTGGGGCAGTCGCTGGGCAAGCAGGTGGTCACCGGCCTTGAAGTCATTGCCTTGCAGGCGCTGGAACAGTTCGTGCTGTACACCGGCGTGCGGCCGACGGCCGAACAGGTACGCCTGGCCACCGATTACGCCCGCAGCTGATCACTCCAGGCGCGCCAGCCGTTCCTCAAGGGCGGCGACGCGCGCTTCCAGCTCATCGATGCGGTCGGCGGACACTGGGCTGGCGCTGCTGCGCTCGGCGCCACCGGCGCCGCGGGCGGCGAGAATCGCTTCCATGTCGGCCAGGTCGCCCAGCGCGTGGTTGTAGCGGTCTTCACGCTGCCCCGCCTGGCGGGGCAGGTGCAGGGCGAAGCCGCGGGCGATCAGGCGTTCGAGTTGGTGAAGGACCTGCTCGGTGTCATCGAAATCATGCATGCGGCCGCTACGGGTCAGCAGTTCGTTGAGCGTCTGCGGCCCGCGCAGAAACATCAGGCCCATGAGCACCAACTGCGCTGGCACCAGCTCCAGGGCCTTGTCCAGGCGATGCTCCCAGCGATCGGCGCGGCTGCCCATCACCAGCCGTGTCATGTCGCGGCCTTCCAGGGCACGCAGGCTCTGCCCGACCTGGCCCTGGGTGAGGTTCATCACGGGCTCGCGGCTGGTTTTCTGGTTGCAGGCCAGCACCAGTGCATTGAGGGTCAGGGGGTAGGTTTCCGGGTTGGTGGCCTGTTTTTCGATCAGTGCGCCCAGAATGCGCACGTCAGTGGCACTGAGGCTCGGGGCCTCTTGAGGGGTATCGTGTTCGGCGGACATGGTGCGCTCCCGGGGCAAGGCTCGATAAAAGGCGCCAGTATGCAATAAAACACCGGACGCCGCGCCGGGGCGGGGCTATCATTGGCGGCTCACTGCCCTTACCACGACCAGGATCTCATCATGAGCATTTCCCTGTACGCTGCCTCTGTTCCCGTGTTCAAGCAATTGCTGACTGCCTTGGGCGACGTGCTCAAAAAGGCTGAAGACCACGCCGCCGCGAAAAACATCGAACCGACCGTGCTGCTGCAGTCGCGCCTCTACCCTGACATGTTCCCGCTGGTCAAGCAGGTGCAGATCGCCGTCGACTTCGCCAAGGGCGTTTCGGCGCGCCTGGCCGGTGTCGAGGTGCCTTCCTACCCGGACGCTGAAGCCACTTTCGCTGACCTGCAGGCCTTGCTTGCCAAGGTGCTGGGCTTCGTCGACGGCCTGGCCGCGGCACAGATCGACGGCCAGGAAGACCGCGAAATCGTGCTGCGCGCCGGCACCCCGAAAGAGAAGAAACTGAACGGCCAGACCTACCTGCTGCACTACGGCCTGCCGCAATTCTTCTTCCACGTCACCACGGCCTACGACATCCTGCGCCACAACGGCGTGGAAGTGGGCAAGCGCGATTACATGGGCGCCTATTGAAGCTGTTGTCACCGTAGCCCGCTGATTTTCCCCCGCGGGGCCGGGCAAAGCTCGGGAAGCAGACACTGCGGGCTATCAGCAAGATTGCCGTCGTCTGGTTCCCGAGCTGCGCGGTCCCACAGGGGGAATGGCGGCGCGCTTGGGTCTTGCCTGATTCTGGAGTTTCAATGCTGTTCCCCATTCTGCTGTTGTCGGCCGCAGGCTTTACCGTGCTGACCACAGAGTTCGTCATCGTCGGCCTGTTGCCCGCCATCGCTCGCGACCTTGGCGTCACCGTGTCCCAGGCCGGCCTGCTGGTCACTCTGTTTGCCTTCACCGTCGCTGCCCTGGGCCCGTTCCTGACCGCCTATTGCGCGCGGTTCGAGCGCAAGCGTCTGTTTGTCACCATTCTGCTGCTGTTCGCCGTGGCCAATGTCATCGCCGCACTGGCGCCCAACATCGTGGTCATGGGCATTGCCCGGCTGATTCCCGCCCTGGGGCTGCCGGTGTTCTGGGCCCTGGCCAGTGAAACCGCCGTGGACATCGTCGGCCCCGACCATGCCGGCCGGGCCATCGCCAAGATCGGCTTTGGCATCGTCTGCGCCACGGTGTTCGGCATTCCCGTGGGCACGCTCATCGGCAACGCCCTCGGCTGGCGCGCCGCATTCTGGATCATCGCCGGGGTGGCGCTGGCCAAGGCGCTGTTGTTGACCCTGTTTCTGCCCGCCAGCCCGGCACGGGGTGAGGAACGTACCTTGCGCTCGCAGTTCGCGATCCTGCGCAACCCGTTGATGCAGGGGCATGTGCTGCTGTCGATCATCGTGTTCTGTGGCATGTTCACGGCTTACACCTACCTGGCCGACATCCTTGAACGCCTGGCTGGCTTCGACGGCGCGCTGGTGGGCTGGTGCCTGATGGCGTTCGGCGCCGTTGGCCTGCTTGGCAATTCCCTGGGCGGGCGCCTGGTGGACCATCACCCGCTGATTGCCTCGATGCTCTTCTCGGCGTTCATGGTTGGTGGCCTGGTGGCGGTGGTGCCGAGCATCCATTCCACCTTCGGCCTGGCGTTGGCGCTGGCGGTGTGGGGCGTGACCCAGGCGGCCATGTTCCTGGTCAGCCAGGTGCGCCTGATCAAGGCGGCGCCACAAGCGCCGGCGTTCGCCGCGTCGCTGAACATCGCTGGTGCCAACCTGGGCATCGGCCTGGGCGCGATCGTCGGTGGGCGGGTCATCGATACCCTGGGCCTGGGGCAGTTGGGCTTTGCCGCGGCCGGTTTCATGCTGTTGGGTATCGCCTTGGCGTGGCTCATGATGCGCCCGCGCCTGGCCGCCCACGCTTAAGTGAACAGCTCCCGGCGCGCGCCTTCCGTGATGGCGACGATGCCGGGGTGGCTGACCTTGCGCTCCACTGAAATGGCGTAGAACGATTCACGCACGGCCTCGGTCTGGCCGATCAGGCGTACGTTATGCTGCACCTGCACTTCCTCGGCGATGGCGCTGGGGCCGATGAACAGGCCGCTACCGGATTGGCCGAAGGCCTGCATCAAGGCACTGTCGTCAAACTCGCCGACGATCCTGGGTTGAATCAGTTGTTCGCCGAACCAGCGCAGTAGCCGGCTGCGCACCATGGTTTCCTGCCCGGGTATCAGCAGCGGTGCGCCGGTCAGGCTGGCCGGGAAGCCCGGGCCGTACTGGTCGGCCAGTGCCTGGGTGGCGAAGAAGCTGATGCCGCATTCCCCCAGCTTGTGGCTGTAGCCTTTTATGTCCAGGTGCGCGGGCATGGGGCTGTCGGAAATCACCAGGTCCAGGCGCTGCACGGCCAGGTCTGCCAGCAAGCGTTCGAGTTTGTCTTCGCGGCAGGTGATATGCACGGGGTCGGCCAACTGCATGCTCGGCGCGATCAGCCGGTACACGATGGACTTGGGCACCACGTCGGCCACACCCACGCGCAACGCCAGGGGTTGCTGGCCGGGTTGGGCACTCAGTAAGGTCTGCAATTCACTACCCAGCTGAAACATCTGTTCGGCATACGGCAATGCCTGGCGCCCGCTTTCAGTCAGCTCGAGCTGGCGCCCGACGCGCTGGAACAATGCGATGCCGAAGGTCTGTTCCAGCAGGGTGATCTGACCACTGATGGTCTGCGGGGTGAGGTTCAATTGTTCGGCGGCGCGGGTGATGCTGCCGGTCCTGGCCACCACCCAGAAATAATGCAATTGGCGGTAGTTGAGCATGGAAAATACCGATTCGTTAAAACCGAAGTATAACGGTTGAAAATACGAATTTTCCCGCACTATCGGTTTGCCTACACTCGCTCTCATGTTCTCTGAATCATGAGCGGCGCCCCCATGGACTATCTGTTGCAACTCGCTTCAAGCCCTACCGCCTGGATCGCCCTGGCCACCCTGGTGGTCATGGAGATCGTGCTGGGTATCGACAACCTGATCTTCATCTCCATCCTCACCAACAAGCTGCCGAAGCAATTCCAGGCGCGCGCCCGGCGGATCGGTATCGGCATGGCGTTGATCTTGCGCCTTGGCTTGCTCAGCACCGTTGCCTACATCGTGCAACTCACGGAGCCGGTGGTGGAATTGTTTGGCCAGGCTTTCTCGTGGAAAGACATGATCCTGATCGCCGGCGGCTTGTTCCTGGTGTGGAAAGCGACGAAAGAGATTCACCACAGCGTCGACCCCCGTGAACAGCAGGAAGCCAGTGTCGGAAGTAAGGTGGCGGCCAGTTTTGCCGGCGCCATCTGTCAGATCCTGATGCTGGACCTGGTGTTCTCCATCGACAGTATCATCACGGCGGTAGGCATGACCGAGCACCTGCCGATCATGGTCATCGCGGTGATCTGTGCAGTACTGGTGATGTTGCTGGCCGCCGAGCCGCTGGCCAGGTTCATCAACGACAACCCCACGATCGTGATGCTGGCGCTGGGCTTCCTGATCATGATCGGCATGACGCTGATCGCCGAAGGCTTTGGCGCCCATGTGCCCAAAGGGTACGTGTACACCGCCATGGCGTTCTCGGCGCTGGTGGAAGGGTTGAACATGCTGTCGCGCCGGGCGCGGCGCAAGCGTGAAGGCGCCTAGGTCAGGCCGAGGGTGAGGAAGCGGGGCGGTTGTCGGGCTTGTTGAGCGGTTTGGGCTGGACGGCGGGTGGCACGGGGTGATGATGACGGCGCGCGATGCGCATCACGCCCCACAGCATGGCGGCCGCCACCAGCAACCAGGCGCCGATCATCATGACGATGGCCACGGTCAGGCTCATACGTGCCTCCTCAGGCAATCAACGGTCTTTACAGCTGACAGTCTAGCCGGTGGCGTGTTTCAGGCTATTGACCGAAGGTCGCACGGCTTGGGCTATTTGGCTCTATCTCTTGTAGGAAACTACCGGCAAAGGCTATACCCCGGTGCACGCCGGGCCTATCATCAGGGCCCCGGCCGCCGGATGGGCGGCGTTTGACCCCAGAGTGAGGCTATTTTGCAGGGACGTTCCCGTTTACCGACCCCTTTGCTCACGTTGTTCGCGCCGGTGCTGGTGGTGCTCGCCGTCGCCGGTTGCGCGGGCCACAAACCGCCGGCCCCGCCGATCAAGGGGTTGCCGGACCGGGTGGAGCTCAACAGCGTGCCGTTCTTTCGCGGCGACACCGAGCAGGGTGCTTCCATGGCCTTGGCCAGCGCGCTGTCGCAACAGGGCGTGATCATTACACCGGGTTTGCTGGACAAGTCCCTGCACCTGCCGGGAGGTGAGGACCGCCTGCAGGCCTCGCTGGCCGCCACGGCCCAGGCGTATGGCATGGTGGTGTACCCGCTGCAGGACGACCTGCCCGCGCTGTTCACCCAGGTGGCCGCCGGCTACCCGGTGCTGCTGCGCTATACGCAAGGTTCGATCTGGACCAGCCCGCGCTATGCCTTGCTGGTGGGGTATGACCGCTACAAGCAGCACGTGCTGCTGCGCTCGGGCAACGAGCGGCGCAAGCTGATGGATTTCGCCAGTTTCAGTTCGGCCTGGAAGGATGCCGGGCACTGGGCGGTGCTGGTGCAGAAACCCGGGCAACTGCCGGCCAATGTCGACCGCCAGCGCTGGCTGAAGGCTGCCAATGACCTGGGCCAGGCTGGCCAGGAACAGGCGGCGTCGCAGGCCACCCGGGCCTTGAGCGGCCAGTAACGCAAAACGGCACCCTGGGGTGCCGTTTTCGCTGTCTCAGAAGCCCAGGCGGTCGCGCAGGCTGTAGTACCAGGCGCCCAGCGCAGTCAATGGGGTACGCAGCAACTGGCCGCCGGGGAACGGGTAGTGCGGCAGCTCGGCGAAGGCGTCGAAGCGCTCGGCCTGGCCGCGCAGGGCCTCGGCCAGCACTTTGCCTGCCAGGTGGGTGTAGGTCACGCCGTGGCCGCTGCAGCCCTGGGAGTAATAGATGTTGTCGCCCAGGCGGCCAACCTGGGGCAGGCGCGACAGGGTCAGCAGGAAGTTGCCGGTCCAGGCGTAGTCGATCTTCACGTCCTTGAGCTGCGGGAAGGCCTTGAGCATTTTCGGGCGGATGATCGCCTCGATGTTGGCGGGGTCGCGGGCGCCGTAGACCACGCCGCCCCCGAAAATCAGGCGCTTGTCGGCGGACAGTCGGTAGTAGTCCAGCAGGTAGTTGCAGTCCTCCACGCAGTAATCCTGCGGCAGCAGGGTCTGGGCCAATTCGTCGCTCAGGGGTTCGGTGGTGATCACCTGGGTGCCGCAGGGCATGGATTTGGACGCCAGTTCCGGTACCAGGTTGCCCAGGTAGGCGTTGCCCGCGACAATCACGAACTTGGCGCGGACCCGACCGTGGGGCGTGTGCACCACGGGGTTGGGGCCGCGTTCGATGCGCACGGCCGGTGACTGTTCATACAGTATGCCACCCAGCGACTCCACGGCCGCAGCTTCGCCCAGGGCCAGGTTCAGCGGGTGAATATGGCCGCCGCTCATGTCGAGCATGCCGCCCACGTATTGGTCGCACGCCACCACTTCACGAATGCGCCGTTGGTCCATCAATTCCAGCTGGGTGTGGCCGTAGCGCTCCCACAGGCGTTTCTGGGACTCCAGGTGGCCCATCTGCTTGCTGGTGATGGCGGCGAACACACCCCCGTCCTTCAGGTCGCACTGAATGTTGTACTTGGCCACGCGCTCACGGATGATGCGCCCACCCTCGAAGGCCATCTTGCCCAGCAGTTGTGCCTGCTTGGGCCCCACGGTGCGTTCGATGACGTCGATGTCGCGGCTGTAGCTATTGACGATCTGGCCGCCGTTGCGCCCTGAGGCGCCAAAACCGACCTTGGCGGCTTCGAGTACGGTAACCTTGAAGCCGTTCTCTAAAAGAAACAGTGCGCTGGAGAGGCCAGTGTAGCCAGCGCCGATAATGCACACGTCAGTTTGCACCTCATCCTGCAAGGAAGGGCGTGAAGGCGCGGCATTGGCTGATGCGGCGTAGTAGGACTGTGGGTAGGGGGTGTTCGCCATTGCTGCAACCTCTGTTTTATATTTTTGACGTGTTGGCAGATCGTACCTGAGATGAAATCCGTATTCCAGCGCTAACTTGAAACCCTCTGTTTTGGAAAAAATTCGGATATTTCAGTAGGTTAGGCTAAAAATACGTTGACACACCCGCGCAGATCCGTAGAATACCGCCCTACAGCAGGCACGTAGCTCAGTTGGTTAGAGCACCACCTTGACATGGTGGGGGTCGTTGGTTCGAGTCCAATCGCGCCTACCAAACAAAATCCGCTCTGCTGGGCGGTGTGAAAAAGGCGACCTTCAGGGGTCGCCTTTTTTGTTTGCCTGAAGAAAACCCGGCGCGGCAAACCCTGCGCGCAGGTGGTAGAGTCCGCCCCTGACCAAACATGAGGGAACACTATGCGTAAGCTGTTGAGTGCCGTGCTGCTGGTTTCGCTGGGCGGCTGCATGTCGGCAAACATGGACCAAGCGCGCAGTCAGGGTGCCTTCCGTACCTTTACCTCGCAAAAGCCGGCCAAGGATGTTGCCCAGTGCATCGAATACTCCTGGCAGGACGAAGTGCTGTCAGGCGCCGCTGCCGACTCCCACACCGAGCCCGGCAAGGACGGTGGCCTGACCGTCATGGTGGACTCGAAGAATTTTGCCGACGTACGCCAGGTCGGTGCCGGCAGCTCGGTGGCCTACTTTGCTGAACAGGGCGTGCCGTTGTCGAACCGCCGGTTGGCGGCGCTGAGTACCTGCTTGTAAAGTGCGCGAACTGAGGGGCGGGAGAAGCCTATCAGGTGATCATGATCGCGATGTCCTGTTCAAGTGTGGTCGCGGCCGTGTTGTTGGGTATCACCACCTACTCGGCCTCCACCGACGAGCTGGGTGTGCTCAACCGCCAGAAGGCCGACATCCTGGGGGCGTTGGCCATGGCGTGGGCCTCCGTCATGTCGGCATGCTCGACTGTCGCCCTGCCGCTTCAGGCATCGGCGCGCCGGCGGGCCAGTGAATGAGGCTGGCAGGCCCGGCCTAGACACCTTGTGAACAGGGGTTGCAGGGGGCTATAGTCAGGCCGGGTCTGGCAGGGAACGCCGCGGCAAATCCTGTGGTGCTGCTAGAATGAAGGGTGCAGTCCCCTCGTGGAGGTCTCATCGTGCGCACGCTTTCTCTGATGATGGTTGCCCTGGCGCTAGCCGGTTGTGGCGACAGCGCAGTACAGAACGCCCACAAGGCCGTGGCCTACCAGTTGCAGGACCCGGGGTCAGCACAGTTTCGTGCCGACCGCGAGTTGGCTGATGGCAGTGTCTGTGGCGAGGTCAACGGCAAGAACAGTTACGGTGCCTATTCAGGCTTCGGCCATTACCTGGCGCGCAAGCAGGCAGATGGTTTCCAGGTGACATTGGACCCCCAGGCCAGCAATGCCAGCGCTGCAAGTACATGCGGCTACCCGTTGGTTGCCGCTGCGGCGCCTGCACCCGTCCCATCAACGACCGCCACCCCGGCAACCAGCGCCAAGGGCGTCGGCGACATCGCCGGCGTGAAGTGGTCGGTGCAACTGGTCTCGACCAGTGCGGGCTCGGCGCGCCTGTTGAGCCAGAAGCTCAAGGGGTACGGTTACACCGCGTATATCACCCACGAGGATACGGTAAGTCGCGTTTATGTAGGGCCCTTCGACTCGCGCTCGCAAGCTACCCAGAAGTTGGACCAACTGCGCCGTGACCACAAGATGCGCGGTGTGATCGTGCGCTATCGCGGGGTGGGCGACCTGCCAGCTGCTTCGGTGGCCCACGGTTAATCGATGCCGTTCACGCCATCGTCGATGATGATTTCCGGCTCATCGGCCAACACCTCTTCGGTGTCCAGGTTGGCTTCGCCTTCGTCTGCGTCGTTGAGCGGTGCTTCGTCACCGTGATCGAAATCGGGGTCCGGGTTCATGCGCTGTTACTCCCAAGGGGCCGTTACTGTGTTCGAGCGGCCCCGGGGGAGAGGGTTCAAGCCATCGGTCAGCCCGGGCTTACAGCTCGATTTCGTTGAAGCTGCAATATTCCTCCCAGCTCATGCCCAGGGTCTCGGCAACTTCCTGATGCACTTCAAGCCGCATGGCCTTGAGTTCCTCCGGGGAGGTAGCGACCAGCTCCAGGGTCAGCTCCCAGGGCTCGATACCCTGCTCTTCGGCCTGGTCATCGAAGGCCCATTGAATCTGCTGTTCTTGTTCCTTGGCGCTCAAGTCTTTGATTTCGTCGAGCAACTGCGGCTGGCTGGCGGCGAATTTTTCCAGGGCGAGCTGGCTGCGGGTTTCTTTGGGAATCATGGTGGTCTCTGATCAGGCGGTGAAAAGCCTGGCCATTATCGACCAGAGGCGCGGTGGCGGGAAGTGCGCGCGGCCGCTACCTGCATGGTGAACAGTGGTAAAATCGGCGGATCATTTTCGGGAGGTCGGCGCGTGCGCAAATTGATGGCTGTGGGTGCGGTATTGATGTTGGCGGGCTGTGGCAGTGCGGTCGAGGAATCGGCGAAAGCGGTGCTGTTGCATCTGGACAACCCCAAGACCGCGCGTTTCACCAACGTGCGCACCACGCCAAAGGGGGATGTCTGTGGCCAGGTGCGGCAGAAGGACGCCTCGGGCAAATTCGAAGGCTACCGCAATTACGCCGCCATCAAGACCGAGGACGGCTTCACTGCGGTCATCGACGAAGACGGCAACAACCCCAAGGTGCGCCAGGTGTGCGGCGAAGGCCAGGAGGTGGCCCAGGCAACCGATACGCCGGCTGCCGTCGAGTCGGCCAGCGGCTGGGAAGTGCAGATTGTCGCCGGTGCCAACATGGGGGCGCTCAGTGACATGACCTCGCGCCTGATCGAGAACGGTTTCATTGCCAGCGTGGCCGATCGCGATGGCAAGCAGACGGTCTTCCTGGGGCCTTTCAAGACCCGTGATGAGGCCGAGCAGAAGCGTGCGCAATTGCTGGCGGCCCAGGGCATCAAGTCGGTGGTGGCGCCGCACCAGGCCAACTGACTGGCCGCGCGGGGCGCGGTTCGCCTACACTCGGGCTCCACTGCACAAGGAGTAGCAGCCCATGACTGGCCCCGCCGACGAGATCCGCATTGAACCCGCGACCCCTTTCCACGCCCAAGGGCTGGCCGAGCTTTATGGCCACCCGGCCGTGACGCGCCAGGTGCTGCAGATGCCCTGGGCAAGCGCGGAGGTATGGAGCAAGCGCCTGGCGATGGGCGCCGACAGCGAGCGGCGGGTAGCGCTGGTGGCTACGGAACGGGGGCACGTAGTGGGGCATTGTTCGCTCTGGCAGAGCGAGCGCGTACGCTTGGCCCACAGTGGCTCCATAGGGATGGGCGTGGCGCCGCGCTGGCAGGGCAAGGGCGTGGGAACGCGCCTGATGAGTGCCGTGCTGGAGGTGGCGGACAACTGGATGGGGCTGCGTCGGGTGGAGCTGACGGTGTACACCGACAACGAGCCTGCGCTGGCCCTGTACGGCAAGTTCGGTTTCGAGGTGGAAGGTGAACTGCGCGATTACGCCCTGCGTGACGGCCGGCTGACCAATGTCTACAGCATGGCGCGGCTGCGCAGCCCACACCCCTGACCCTTAGCGACGTGCGCGTTCGTGGCGCACGCAGCCTTCATGGTAGGTCTTGCCCACGGCGGCCGGTCGCATGCGCGAGCGGCTGTGGTAGGTCTGTTCGGTAATGCCCATGGCCATGCTGCGCATCCATGGCTGGCTGAAGCGCTGGTGCGCCAGCTTGCGCCGAGCACTGTACAGCGTCACGCCCGACAGTTTCTCCTGCTGGGCATGGCGGGCCACATCGGCGCCCCATTTGCACATTTGCACTTCGTGCCGGTCCAGATTCCTGGCCATGGCCGAATTGGCGGTGGCCGCCAGCAGCAGGGTTGCCAGGGTCAAGCCTAAGCGTCGCATAGGTCCTCTCATTTCACTTGTTGAATTTCTGCCTGCTGCCAGTCCCACAAAGGGCTGGCAGCTCGTTGGGTGTGCTGAAGCGACTGTCAGCGGCAATTACCGGCAATGTGGTAATGCGCCGCGAGCGCGGCTGCTTCGCTGTCGAATTCCACTCGGTTCTTCGCCGCGATGGTGTTGTACGACGGGCAGTCCGGGCGGTGGTAGGTCTGGGAGGTGCGGTTACCGCGCACCGGCCCACTGGCGGCTTGGGTGCCGGCGGCGCTGGCCACCTGTGGTTTGCTGGCAGGTACGCTGGTGGCGGCGAATGGGGTCGCCTTGCCGCTGGCCTTGCCGCCCATGACGGCGTCCAGGAAGATCGGCGCATGGTCGGAGACGCTGGAGCGCCCCTTGGCGTTGCTCATTTTCAGGTACCCGGGGTAATCGAACACCTGCACGCTCTTGACCTTGATGGTGCTCTCGTTGGCCACGAAGATGTTGTCGTAGAGGTTGGAGAATTGGCCATCGGTGGTGGACAGGGTGCTGGCACCTTGCAGCATCAGTGGCCGCGCGCTGGTGCGCAGGCCAGCCCAGGCCGTGGAGGTGGGCGGAGTGTTGAAGTCGCCCATCAGCATGATGTTGGTGTTGCCGTCATACACGCTCTTGAGCCAGTCCCAGTAATCCCCCAGCACGGCGATTTCCTTGGTGCGGTCGGCCACGGTCTTGCCGTAGTGAATGTGCACGGTGGCAGCGACGAAGGCGGTGTTGTCTTTCAGGTTACGGAAACGCGCCGAATAGGGTTCGCGCTCGAAGTGGTCGCCCTTGTCCAGGTAGGTCACGGCGCCATCCTCATAGGCCACGGCATCGTCACGCCAGACGAAACCGTACATCTCCTTGTAGGAGCTGCGCCCGGTAGCGTGGGAGGCCATCGCCGACCACTTGGTGCCGGTGGCCTGCTCCAGGGCTTTTTGCAGGGCGGCCAGGCCGTCCTCGTTCATCAGTTCCTGCACGGCGAGAAAATCGACGTTCTGTGCCACCTTGGCGATGCTGGCGAAGTCCTTGCCGGGGCGCACGCTGAGGTGCTCCAGGTTCCAGGTGCCAATGCGTACATCGGCAAACGCCTGGCCGCAGACAAGCATCAGCGCCAGCAGCGCCGTGGTTAGTGTTCTGAACATGCATGCTTCCAATCAAAAAACGAGGGGAGGGCGCGTGCCTGGCAGGCGCGCACCGTTGAGCAGTGGGGCGGTCGGGTTCAGTCTTCCTTGGGCACGACCCAGAAAATCTGTACACCGCCGTCATCCCGCCAGGCGAGGGTAACGTTGTCGTTCTCGCCGATCTCCTCCAGCAACTGCGCCCAGTCCTCGGGCGATTCGTGCTCCAGCTTGAAGATCAGCGCCGACTTGGCTTTCTGGGCCGTGGGCGCGTTGATGATCTTCGAGATGCGCACGCCGAGCTGTTGGTAACTGTCGAGCGGGGAGGGGGAGGTGGTGGCCACGAAGCGTTCCTTATTTTGCTGTATGCGCATACAGTATTTTACTGTAGGCATTTTCGCAACTGGTCGACTGAAGAAGAGCGCTTGTGACAGTGGAAAAGGGGATTTGCTGCGCGGGAGGAAGGTTTTTTTTGCGAAGTGCCTTGGCGGTGTGCGCTCGAGTCGTTGCGGTTGTGGAAATCGGGCGGCGCTCGACTCCGAGAGCGCTGCAAAACCCGAGTCCCCCCGTTGACAAATAACCCCAACCCTACTCATAGTCTGATAACGCAAACGTTTGCGCTGAATTCTTCTGCTTTAACCTTTCAGCTCGACGCTGCGCACCTCAGCTTGCACAAAAATAATCATAAGCTTGGAGTGACCCCATGAAATTGCCAGTCGCTGGACGTTTTCTCGCTGCATCCCTGTTGGCCGCCGCCTGTGCGGTCGCGCCCCTGTCTCAAGCCGTTGCCGACACCGCCAAGCCAAAAGTGGCGCTGGTGATGAAGTCGCTCGCCAATGAATTCTTCCTCACCATGGAAGACGGCGCCAAGGACTACCAGAAAAGCCATCCAGCCGATTTTGACCTGATTTCCAACGGAATCAAGGACGAATCCGACACCGCCAACCAGATTCGCATCGTCGAGCAGATGATCGTCTCCAAGGTCGACGCCCTGGTCATCGCGCCTGCCGACTCCAAGGCGCTGGTGCCGGTGATCAAGAAGGCCATGGATGCTGGCATCACGGTCATCAACATCGACAACCAGCTGGACCCGGCCGTGCTCAAAAGCAAGGACATCAGTGTGCCGTTCGTGGGCCCCGACAACCGCAAGGGCGCGCGCCTGGTAGGCGAGTACCTGGCCAAGCAACTGAAAGCCGGCGACCAGGTGGGCATCATCGAAGGGGTGCCGACCACCACCAATGCCCAGCAGCGCACCGCGGGCTTCAAGGATGCGATGGACGCCGCGGGCATGAAGATCGTCTCCACCCAATCGGGTAACTGGGAAATCGATAAGGGCAATGCCGTCGCCTCGGCGATGCTCAATGAATACCCTGACCTCAAGGCGCTGCTGGCGGGTAACGACAGCATGGCCCTGGGCGCCGTGTCGGCCGTGCGCGCCGCCGGCAAGGCGGGCAAGGTGCAAGTGGTGGGCTACGACAACATCAATGCCATCAAACCGATGCTCAAAGACGGTCGCGTGCTGGCCACGGCCGACCAGTTCGCCGCCAAGCAGGCGGTGTTCGGTATTCAGGCAGCGCTGAAGATGCTCAAGCACGAACCGGTCGACGGCGCCGCCAATGGCGTGATCGAAACCCCGGTGGAACTGGTCACCAAGCCCTGAGCTTTCCTTGCACTGCCGCGCCTGCCCGTTCCGGGCGGGCGCCTGGAGAATCGCTATGTCAGCTGCTGCCCCGAACGTCGTACTCTCGGTCAGTGGTATCGGTAAGACCTACGCCCAGCCGGTGCTGTCGGGCATCGACCTGAGCCTGGTGCGCGGGGAGGTGCTGGCCCTGACCGGGGAAAATGGCGCCGGCAAGAGCACCTTGTCCAAGATCATCGGTGGCCTGGAAACCGCTACCACGGGTGAAATGCAGTATCAGGGCCAGGCATACCGCCCCGGCAGTCGCGCGGCGGCTGAAGCGTTGGGCGTGCGCATGGTCATGCAGGAACTCAATCTGCTGCCGACCCTGTCGGTGGCGGAAAACCTGTTTCTCGACAACCTGCCCAGCCGCGCCGGCTGGATCGACCGCAAGCGCTTGCGCGAAGCGGCCGTGCAGGCGATGGCGCAGGTAGGCCTGGAGGCCATCGACCCGGATACCCTGGTGGGTGAGCTTGGTATCGGCCATCAGCAGATGGTGGAAATCGCCCGCAACCTGATTGGCGATTGCCACGTGCTGATCCTTGACGAACCTACCGCCATGCTGACCTCGCGTGAGGTGGAAATGCTCTTCGAGCAGATCGCCCGCCTGCAGGCCCGTGGCGTGGCCATCGTCTACATCTCCCACCGCCTGGAAGAGCTGGCGCGGGTGGCCCAGCGCATCGCCGTGCTGCGCGACGGCCAGTTGGTGTGCGTCGACGACATGAGTCGCTATGACAGCGAGCAACTGGTCAACCTCATGGTCGGCCGCGAGCTGGGCGAGCACATCGACCTGGGCGTGCGGCAAATCGGCGGCCCTGTGCTTGCGGTGAAAAACCTCAGCCGCGCGGGCAAGGTTCATGACGTGTCCTTCGAGGTGCGCAAAGGCGAGATCTTCGGTATTTCCGGGCTGATCGGCGCCGGGCGCACCGAGTTGCTGCGCCTGATCTTCGGCGCCGACATGGCCGACAGCGGGCAGGTGGAGGTAGGCGAGCCGCTGCGCAACGCGGCCATCCGTTCGCCTGCCGACGCCGTGGCCCATGGCATTGCCCTGATCACCGAAGACCGCAAGGGCGAAGGCCTGCTGCTGTCACAGTCCATCAGCGCCAACATCGCCCTGGGCAACATGCCGGCCATCTCGGCGGCGGGGGTGGTGCACAGTGGTTCCGAGCGCCAGTTGGCCCAACGGCAGATCCAGGCCATGCACATCCGCAGTTCCAGCCCGGACCAGCTGGTGTCGCAACTGTCCGGCGGCAACCAGCAGAAGGTGGTCATCGGCCGCTGGCTGGAGCGCGACTGCTCGGTGTTGCTGTTCGACGAGCCCACGCGAGGCATCGATGTGGGCGCCAAGTTCGACATCTATGCCTTGCTGGGTGAGTTGACGCGCCAGGGCAAGGCCCTGGTGGTGGTGTCCAGCGACCTGCGCGAACTGATGCTGATCTGTGACCGCATTGGTGTGCTCTCGGCGGGGCGCCTGATCGATACCTTCGAGCGTGACCACTGGACCCAAGACCAACTGCTGGCAGCCGCCTTTGCCGGTTATCAAAAACGAGATGCGCTGGTCAGCGATACAGCGCCCAGGAACCCTGCATGAAAACTTCCGTATTACCTGATGCGAAGCCCGCGGCCAGGCGCAGCGGCACCTACTTCGGCCTGGGCACCTACTTGGGCCTGGCCGGTGCCTTGCTGGCGATGATCATCCTGTTCTCTCTGCTCAGCGACCATTTCCTGTCCTACAACACTTTCAGTACCCTGGCCAACCAGATCCCCGACCTGATGGTGCTGGCGGTGGGCATGACCTTCGTGCTGATCATCGGTGGCATCGACCTGTCGGTTGGCTCGGTGCTGGCCCTGGCGGCCTCGGCGGTCAGCGTGGCGATCCTTGGCTGGGGCTGGAGCGTATTGCCGGCCGCGCTGCTGGGCATGGGCTGCGCGGCGCTGGCCGGCACCGTCACCGGTTCCATCACCGTGGCGTGGCGCATCCCATCATTCATCGTGTCGCTGGGGGTGCTGGAAATGGCCAGGGGCGTGGCCTACCAGATGACCGATTCGCGCACAGCGTACATCGGCGATGCCTTTGCCTGGTTGTCCGACCCCATTGCCGTCGGCATCTCGCCGTCGTTCATCATTGCCCTGGTGGTGATCATCGTGGCTCAGGCAGTGTTGACCCGCACGGTGTTCGGCCGCTACCTGATCGGCATCGGCACCAACGAAGAGGCGGTACGGTTGGCGGGGATCAACCCCAAGCCCTACAAGATCCTGGTATTTTCGCTGATGGGGCTGCTGGCTGGCCTGGCGGCGCTGTTCCAGATTTCCCGCCTGGAAGCCGCCGACCCCAATGCCGGCTCTGGCCTGGAGTTGCAAGTAATCGCCGCGGTGGTGATCGGCGGTACCAGCCTCATGGGCGGGCGCGGTTCGGTGATCAGCACCTTCTTCGGCGTGTTGATCATTTCGGTGCTGGCGGCGGGGTTGGCGCAGATCGGCGCTACCGAGCCGACCAAGCGCATCATTACCGGCGCCGTGATCGTGGTCGCGGTGGTGCTCGACACCTACCGTAGCCATCGCGCGCGCAAGCGGAGCTGAGCCATGGCGACGATCAAAGATGTTGCCGCGTTGGCAGGCATTTCCTACACCACGGTGTCCCATGTGTTGAACAAGACGCGGCCCGTGAGCGAGCCGGTGCGCCTCAAGGTCGAAGCGGCCATCGCCACGCTCGATTACGTGCCCAGTGCCGTGGCGCGCTCGCTGAAAGCGCGCAGCACGGCCACCATTGGCCTGCTGGTACCCAATAGCATCAACCCGTATTTCGCGGAGCTTGCCCGAGGCATCGAAGACTGCTGCGAGCGCAATGGTTACTGCGTGATTCTGTGCAACTCCGATGACGATCCGCAAAAACAGCGCAGCTACCTGCGCGTGTTGCTGGAGAAGCGCGTCGATGGCCTGATCGTGGCCTCGGTGGGCAAGGATGGCGACTTGCTCAGTAGCCTGGCGGCCGTGCGCACGCCCATGGTGATCGTCGACCGCAGCCTTGATGGGGTGGAGGCTGACCTGGTGCGCATCGACCATGAGTTGGGCGGTTACCTGGCGACCCGTCACCTGCTGGAGCTGGGGCATCGCGACATCGCCTGCATCAACGGTCCGGCCGACACCAGTGTCGCGCAGATGCGCCAGGCCGGGTACCAGCGGGCATTGGCCGAATTCGATGTGGAGCCGGGCCCCGGCCGCCTGGTCGAGACCGACTTCACTGGCCCCGGCGGCTACCAGGCGGTCGGCCCCTTGCTCGATGGCGTCGAGCGGCCCACGGCAATATTCGCCGCCAACGACATGATTGGCATGGGGGTGTTACGGGCCGCTGCCGAGCGCGGGATTCGCGTGCCGGGAGAGTTGTCGGTGATCGGTTTCGACGACATCCAATTGTGCCGCTATGTGTACCCGGCGTTGACCACGGTCGGTCAGTCTATCCGTCAACTCGGGGAGCAGGCGGCCGAACGGCTGCTGGCGCGCATTGCGGGCAGTGTGGGCGAGGGCGTGGCTCAGCAGATCGTCGCTCCCAGTATCGTGTTGCGCGAGTCCACAGCGCCGCGCACAGACCTTTTCAATGAATACCGCTGAATCAGGGTGCAGGCACATGCAAGCGAAAGTCGTGGTTGTAGGCAGTTTGAACATGGACCTGGTGGCCCGCGCGGCGCGCTTGCCGCAGCCCGGCGAGACCGTGGTGGGGACGTCGTTCGCCACCGTGCCGGGTGGCAAGGGCGCCAATCAGGCGGTGGCCGCTGCACGGCAGGGCGCACCGACAGCGATGATCGGCTGCGTGGGCGATGACGCCTATGGTGAGCAATTGCGCGGCGCGCTGCTGGCCGAGGGCATCGACTGCCAGGCCGTGGCCACGGTGGCCGGGGTCAGCAGCGGGGTGGCGCTGATCGTGGTGGACGATGCCAGCCAGAACAACATCGTGATCGTCGCCGGGGGGAACGGCGAAGTCACGCCTCAGCGGGTGGAAGCCGCCGACGCATTGCTGCGCCAGGCCGACGTTCTGGTCTGTCAGCTCGAAGTGCCCATGGAAACCGTGGGGTTCGCCCTCGAGCGTGGCCGCGCACTGGGCAAGACCGTGATCCTCAACCCGGCGCCCGTCAGTGCGCCGCTGCCCATGCAGTGGTACCCGGCGGTTGACTACCTGATCCCCAACGAAAGCGAAGCCTTTGCCCTGACCGGGGTGCGCGTCGACTCGGTGGCCAGCGCCGAGCAGGCAGCGGCTCAATTGCGGGCCGCTGGCGCAGGCAAGGTCATCATTACCCTGGGTGCGCTGGGCTTGCTGTTCGCCGATGGCAGTGGTTTTCAGCACTTCGCGGCGCCGAAGGTCCGGGCAGTGGACACCACGGCGGCGGGCGATACGTTCGTCGGCGCGTTCGCCGCCGCGCTGGCCCGTGGGGAAGGGGAGCGCGAGGCTATCGCGGTCGGCCAGGTAGCGGCTGCGCTATCGGTAACCCGTGCCGGCGCACAGCCGTCGATTCCATCGCTTGCTGAGGTCAGGGGGTTCAAACCGTCATGAAGAAGACACCGTTGCTCAACATTGCCCTCTCACGGCTGATCGCATCCTTGGGGCACGGCGACCTGGTCGTGATTGGTGACGCAGGGCTGCCTGTGCCGCCCGGGGTGGAATTGATCGACCTGGCACTGACCCCCGGGGTTCCGGATTTCATCGGCACCCTGAGTGTGGTGCTCAGTGAAATGCAGGTGGAGCGCCATGTGCTGGCCGAGGAGATCTTCGCCAAGGCGCCGCCGGCGTTGGCGGGCCTGGAGCGTTTGAACAAAGAGATGGCTTTGGGTGCGCGCGAGGCCATCGCGCACGAGGACTTCAAGCAACTGACCCGCCAGGCGCGAGCGGTGGTGCGAACTGGCGAATGTCAGCCCTACAGCAATATCATTCTGGTAGCAGGCGTGACTTTCTGACCTTGCACACCTTGCAGTAGCGGCGGCGCATGGGGTGCGCCAGACCCTGCGTGGCGCGTTCCACGCAGGTCACCGGTATCAACCCGGCAGGGAGGATGGCTCTGCCTCCGCGGGCCTGGGCGGTGCGGTGTAATGGCTGTGCTCCCCGGCATACTTTCCGAACACCTGCTCGATAAACGACAGCGCGCCCGGGGTGCCCAGCTCCTTGACCAGCAGGTCAATGGCAATGATCGCCAGTTCTTCAGGGTTGCCCGGGCTATAGGAACACTGGCCCTGGGGCCACTTGGCTTTGATGTCGGCGTCTACGGTTACGTTGGCCATGGTGCAGAAGCTACCTGAGCAGAAGAAGTGGCATGAGTGCAGTCAGTAAACCATCTGCCGCGGTTTTTGGCACTCCTACTTAGGCATAAAGCCATGATCGTGCCAAACTGGCGCTTATTTGCCTGGCTGGAACCACCCTGTGCGCATTGATCTGAATGACCCGAATGACTTTACCCTCGACGCTGTGCGGCGGCTGATCGCCGCTGGCGACAATGACGTGCACAACCAGTTGCGGGTCAGCAAGGCCGGGCTTGCCTGGCTGTCCACGACGGTTGGCGGCACGGGCATCGAGGGGCTGAGCTTTCGCCTGGAGACCTGGGCCAAGGGTTCTGGCTGCGTAGGGCCGGTCGCCGCGTGCGATGACGTATGGGTGTGCCAGATATTCAATGCCCTGAAGCAGAACTGGCCCAATCCGCCGCTGGATTACATCGACGTTTATTAACATTTGGACACGATTGCGCCGCGCCGCCATGGCCGGGGTGGGGCAGACTTGTCGTTTCATGCAACCTGGCGGTCATCGAGTTGTCGCACAGGGGCAGATCTTATTTCTCACAAGGAGGCTTCATGTCCTGCATGCGTGCATCATGGGTGACCCTGCTGGCGGCACTGGCCCTGGCGGGTTGTGCGTCGAATGGCGGTGGTTCGGGTAACACGGAGTCGGCCGCGGCCAGTGGGCCAGCGGCGGTGTCGGATGGGCGTTGCCACGCCGAAGGTGCGCAATTTGCCGTAGGCAAGCCTGCCACGCCGCAATTGCTTGAGCAGGCGCGTAGCCGTTCGGGCTCGCAGGTGGCTCGAATCCTCAAGCCCAACGATGTCATGACCCTGGAGTACCGTTCTGACCGGCTGAACCTCAATGCCGATGGCACTGGCAACGTCACCCGCGTCAACTGCGGCTGATGCCCCATTCGCTCAAACGCCAGGCACAAAAAAACCCGTCATGAAGACGGGTTTTTTTTAGCTCGGGAGATTACTCGCCGCGAACTTGAGCAGCTTGCATGCCCTTTTGGCCTTTCTCAGCCACGAACGAAACGGTCTGGCCTTCTTTCAGGCTTTTGAAACCGTCGGATTCGATAGCTTTGAAGTGTACGAACAGGTCGTCACCGCCACCTTGAGGAGTGATGAAGCCGAAGCCTTTCTCATCGTTGAACCACTTTACGGTGCCGGTTTGGCGATTAGACATGGTGTATCTCCAAGAAACATATTAAGTAGTGCTGTGCTGCTCAGGCCAACTGGGCACACGGAGGTATCATAGTCTAATTGTTCGACTGAATAGCTCTTTAGATGCGCATTTGTCTCAGCTATTTTTTCGCTCTCGCCCCCCGGAAGCCGTCAGACCCTTGATTTTATTGGGTTTGGCGGAAAAAGCAGGGGCAAAAAAAAGCCGAAAAAAAACACAGATTTTCACCCGTCACGACCTGTTTTCAGGTCGCGAGGGGGTGCCGGGCGCACGCAGGGCACGAAAACGGGTCAGTTTTTGGTCCGGCAGCTGGCGGCCGCGTCCATCATTTTCTTCTGCAAAGCAGCCGGCACCCCGTTGCTGGAGTCGGCCACCTGCTTGAGCTCGGCGGTGCTCAGCTTGGCGGTGATGGCCTTGTCGCTGCACTCGCAGGCGGCTTTGGCCTTGTCGGCAGTGGCGTGTTCGCCGGCCGATTTCTCGCATTGAGACAGGAACTGGGTTTGCGCACCCGCTGGCCACTCACCCGCGCTGGCCAGTGGGGGCAAGGTGATCGCGGCGCAGGCGGCCAGGGACAGGAAAAGCGATTGAAGACGCATACCGTAATGCTCCTTTTTCAGGCTGATTCGACATGTAGCTTGTTTTTCATCAGAGTGAAGGTCGGCTGGCAAGTTCCTGCAAGCTCTGCGCAACCGACCACTCATCGGTCATTATCTATGCTATCGTGGGCGCCCTCGACAGGTGTGGTTGCTCCTTTGGCAACCGCGGTGGCGAGGTACCTTTTCATTACTATTCCAGTCACTCTGGTTCGGTCCTGGTTGGCCTAGCGGCTCCTGCCACTGTGAGGCAGGCATACCGCCGAATCTTGTACTGGCTCATCCCAACCCACGTGACCTTTGGTAGGGGTCACCACTAGGAGAGGAGGCGCCATGCCCATCATTACTCTTCCCGACGGCAGTCAACGTTCCTTCGACCACGCGGTATCGGTCGCCGAAGTCGCCGCATCCATCGGCGCTGGTCTGGCCAAGGCCACCGTGGCCGGCAAGGTCGACGGCAACCTGGTCGACGCCAGCGACCTGATCGAAAACGACGCCACCCTGCAGATCATCACCCCCAAGGACGAAGAGGGGCTGGAAATCATCCGTCACTCTTGCGCCCACCTGGTCGGCCACGCGGTCAAGCAGTTGTACCCCACCGCGAAGATGGTCATCGGGCCGGTCATCGATGAAGGCTTCTATTACGACATCGCCTACGAGCGTCCTTTCACCCCGGACGACATGGCCGCCATCGAACAGCGCATGCAGCAGCTGATCGAGACCGAATACGACGTGATCAAGAAAGTCACGCCGCGCGCCGAAGTCATCGAGGTGTTCAGCGCCCGTGGCGAGGACTACAAGCTGCGCCTGGTGGAGGACATGCCCGACACCCAGAGCATGGGCCTGTACTACCACGAAGAATACGTCGACATGTGCCGCGGCCCGCACGTGCCGAACACCCGTTTCCTCAAGTCGTTCAAGCTGACCAAGCTGTCGGGCGCCTACTGGCGTGGCGATGCCAAGAACGAGCAACTGCAGCGCGTGTACGGCACCGCCTGGGCTGACAAGAAGCAGCTGGCCGCCTACATCCAGCGCATCGAGGAAGCGGAAAAGCGCGACCACCGCAAGATCGGCAAGCGCCTGAACCTGTTTCACCTCCAGGAAGAAGCACCGGGCATGGTGTTCTGGCACCCGAACGGCTGGACCTTGTACCAGGTACTCGAGCAGTACATGCGCAAGGTGCAGCGCGACAACGGTTACCTGGAGATCAAGACGCCTCAGGTCGTTGACCGCAGTCTGTGGGAAAAGTCTGGCCACTGGGCCAACTACGCCGAAAACATGTTCACCACCGAGTCGGAAAACCGCGACTACGCCATCAAGCCGATGAACTGCCCATGCCATGTGCAGGTGTTCAACCAGGGCCTGAAGAGCTACCGCGAGCTGCCGATGCGCCTGGCCGAGTTCGGCGCGTGCCACCGCAACGAGCCCTCGGGCGCGCTGCACGGCATCATGCGCGTACGTGGTTTCGTCCAGGACGACGCCCATATCTTCTGCACCGAAGAGCAGATGCAATCCGAGTCCGCTGCGTTCATCAAGCTGACCATGGACGTGTATTCGGACTTCGGCTTCAAGGATATTCAGCTGAAACTGTCCACTCGTCCTGAAAAGCGTGTAGGCAGCGACGAATTGTGGGATCGTGCCGAGTCCGCTCTGGCCGCCGCGCTGGACGCCGCAGGCCTGCCGTATGATCTGCAGCCAGGCGAGGGTGCTTTCTACGGTCCGAAAATCGAGTTTTCCCTGAAGGATTGCCTGGGTCGCGTCTGGCAGTGCGGTACGCTGCAACTGGACTTCAACCTGCCAATCCGCCTGGGCGCCGAGTACGTCTCCGAGGACAACAGCCGCAAGCATCCCGTGATGCTGCACCGTGCCATCCTGGGTTCGTTCGAGCGTTTCGTCGGTATCCTGATCGAGCACTATGAAGGTGCGTTCCCGGCCTGGTTGGCACCCACCCAGGCGGTGATCATGAATATCACTGATAAACAAGCTGATTTTGTTCATCAGGTCGAAAAAAATCTGACGGAAAGCGGGTTTCGTGCCAAGTCCGACTTGAGAAATGAAAAGATCGGCTTTAAAATCCGCGAGCATACCTTGCTCAAGGTTCCTTATCTCCTGGTCATCGGGGACAAGGAAGTCGAGACGCAAACTGTCGCTGTGCGTACCCGTGAAGGTGCAGACCTGGGCTCCATGCCCGTCGCCCAGTTCACCGAGTTCCTCGCACAAGCGGTTTCCCGGCGTGGTCGCCAAGATTCGGAGTAATAATTATTAAGCGTGAAATGAGACAAGATAAACGAGCTGCACCGAAAGCCCCGATCAACGAGAATATCTCGGCGCGCGAGGTTCGGTTAATTGGCGCTGACGGCGAGCAGGTTGGCATCGTCTCGATTGATGAAGCGCTTCGTATCGCTGAAGAAGCGAAGCTGGATCTGGTAGAAATTTCTGCCGACGCAGTCCCTCCGGTTTGCCGAGTCATGGACTACGGCAAATCGATCTTCGAGAAGAAGAAGCAGATTGCTGCGGCGAAGAAGAACCAGAAGCAGATCCAGGTAAAAGAAATCAAGTTTCGTCCAGGGACGGAGGAAGGGGATTACCAGGTAAAACTACGCAACCTGGTACGTTTCCTTAGTGATGGGGACAGGGCCAAGATTTCCTTGAGATTTCGCGGCCGTGAGATGGCGCATCAGGAGCTGGGTATGGAGCTGCTCAAGCGGGTCGAACAAGACCTGCTGGAGTACGGTTCCGTCGAACAGCATCCTAAGATGGAAGGACGCCAGCTGATCATGGTCATCGCCCCCAAGAAAAAGAAGTAACCACCAGGGCACGGCAGGCCTTGCGGTTATGTTTATCAACTGAATGCGGAGTATCCGAACATGCCAAAGATGAAAACCAAGAGTGGTGCAGCTAAGCGGTTCCTGAAAACCGCTAACGGCATCAAGCACAAGCACGCTTTCAAGAGCCACATCCTGACCAAAATGTCGACCAAGCGTAAGCGTCAACTGCGCGGTAGCAGCTTGCTGCATCCGTCGGACGTTGCAAAAGTCGAGCGCATGCTGCGCCTTCGTTAATTTCGGTCAAAGATAGAGGAAGTTACTCATGGCTCGTGTAAAGCGTGGCGTCATTGCCCGTAAGCGTCACAAAAAGATTCTGAAACTGGCTAAAGGCTACTACGGCGCGCGTTCGCGCGTATTCCGTGTAGCCAAGCAAGCGGTCATCAAGGCAGGCCAATACGCCTACCGCGACCGTCGCCAGAAGAAGCGTCAGTTCCGCGCTCTGTGGATCGCCCGTATCAACGCTGGTGCTCGTGTAAACGGTCTGTCCTACAGCCGTTTCATCGCTGGCCTGAAGAAAGCGTCCATCGAGATCGACCGTAAGGTTCTGGCTGATCTGGCAGTGAACGAAAAAGCGGCGTTTGCTGCGATTGTCGAGAAAGCTAAAGCCACTCTGGCCTAAGTACCCACGACAATCACCCGGGGCCGTTCCACGGCCTCTGGTGTTAAACGTCATAAACAGGGGAAGAGCCTTCAAGCTCTTCCCCTGTTTCGTATCTGGAGTCTGTACATGGAAAACCTGGATGCGCTGGTCTCTCAAGCTCTGGAGGCCGTGCAACACGCTGAAGACATCAATGCCCTGGAGCAGATCCGGGTTCACTTCCTTGGCAAGAAGGGCGAGCTGACTCAGGTGATGAAGACCCTGGGCAACCTGCCGGCCGATGAGCGCCCCAAAGTCGGCGCGCTGATCAACGAAGCCAAGGAGCGTGTCACAGAAGTCCTCAATGCACGCAAGGCGGCTTTCGAAGAGGCCGAACTGAGTGCCAAGCTCGCTGCCGAACAGATCGACGTGACCCTGCCGGGTCGTGGTCAGGAATCGGGCGGCCTGCACCCGATCACTCGCACCCTGGAGCGGATCGAGCAGTTCTTCACCCACATCGGCTACGGCATCGCCGAAGGCCCTGAGGTCGAAGACGACTACCACAACTTCGAGGCGCTCAACATCCCAGGCCACCACCCGGCCCGGTCGATGCACGACACCTTCTATTTCAATGCGAACATGCTGCTGCGCACCCACACCTCGCCGGTGCAGGTCCGTAGCATGGAATCTTCGCAACCACCGATTCGCATCGTCTGCCCCGGCCGGGTATACCGCAGCGACTCGGATATCACCCACTCGCCGATGTTCCATCAGGTCGAGGGGCTGCTGATCGACCGCGACATCAACTTCGCGGACCTGAAAGGCACCATCGAGGAATTCCTGCGGGTGTTCTTCGAGAAAGAGCTGGCGGTGCGTTTCCGTCCGTCCTACTTCCCCTTCACCGAGCCTTCGGCTGAAGTCGACATCCAGTGCGTGATGTGCAGTGGCAAAGGCTGCCGCGTGTGCAAGCAGACCGGCTGGCTGGAAGTCATGGGCTGCGGCATGGTCCACCCCAACGTGTTGCGCATGTCCGGTATCGACCCTGAAGAGTTCCAGGGCTTTGCCTTCGGCATGGGCGCCGAGCGCCTGGCGATGCTGCGTTACGGCGTCAATGACTTGCGCCTGTTCTTCGACAACGACTTGCGCTTCCTCGCGCAATTTCGCTAAACGAATTATTAGGAGAGCAGGATGAAATTCAGTGAAAATTGGCTGCGTGGCTGGGTAAGCCCGCAGGTCGAACGTGATGAGCTGGTGGCCCGCCTGTCGATGGCAGGGCTTGAAGTGGACAGCGTCACCGCCGCGGCCGGCGCCTTCACCGGCGTGATCGTTGGCGAAGTGCTGAGCACCGAGCAACACCCCGATGCCGACAAGCTGCGTGTCTGCCAGGTCAGCAACGGCAGCGAGACCTTCCAGGTGGTGTGTGGCGCGCCGAACGTGCGCCCCGGCCTGAAGATCCCGTTCGCTACCCTGGGCGCTCAGTTGCCCGGCGATTTCAAGATCAAGAAAGCCAAGCTGCGGGGCGTGGAGTCCAACGGCATGCTGTGCTCCCAGTCCGAGCTGCAGATCGGCGAAGGTAACGACGGCTTGATGGAGCTGCCGGCTGACGCGCCGGTGGGCGAAGACTTGCGCGTGTACCTGAGCCTGGACGACGCCAGCATCGAGGTCGACCTGACCCCGAACCGCGGCGACTGCCTGTCCCTGGCTGGCCTGGCCCGTGAAGTGGGCGCGCTGTACGCGGCCCCCGTCACTCGCCCTGTAGTGCCTGCCGTGGCCGCGGTGAACGACGAAGTCCGTCCGGTCGACGTGCTGGCACCGGCCGCTTGCCCGCGTTACCTGGGCCGTGTCATTCGCAACGTCGACCTGTCCCGGCCGACACCGCTGTGGATGGTGGAGCGTCTGCGTCGCAGCGACGTGCGCAGCATCGATGCTGCCGTCGACATCACCAACTACGTGATGATCGAACTGGGCCAGCCGCTGCACGCCTTCGACCTGGCTGAAATCAACGGCGGCATTCGCGTGCGCATGGCCGAGGAGGGCGAGAAGCTCGTACTGCTCGACGGCCAGGAAGTGTCCCTGCGCAGCGACACCCTGGTCATCGCCGACCACACCCGTGCTCTGGCCATTGCCGGCGTCATGGGCGGCGAGCACAGTGGCGTCACCGCCAAGACCCGCGACATCTTTCTGGAAAGCGCGTTCTTCGACCAGATCGCCGTTGCTGGCAAGGCCCGTTCCTACGGCCTGCACACCGATGCTTCGCACCGCTACGAGCGTGGCGTGGACTTCAACCTGGCCCGCGAAGCCATGGAGCGCGCCACCGGCCTGCTGCTGGAAATCACCGGCGGTGAACCTGGCCCGATCATCGAGACCGTCAGCCAGGAACACCTGCCGAACGTCGCGCCGATCACCCTGCGCGCCGACCGTGTCAGCCAGATGCTGGGCATGGACATGCCGGCCGAGCAGATCGAAAGCCTGATCGCCGCCCTGGGCCTCGGTATCACCGCCGAAGGCCAAGGCCAATGGCGCGTTGAAGTACCGAGCCACCGCTTCGATATCAGTCTGGAAGTCGACCTGATCGAAGAGCTGGCGCGCCTGTACGGCTACAACCACCTGCCGGTCCGCTACCCGCAAGCCCGCTTGGCCCCTCAGGCCAAGGCCGAAGCCCGTGGCGAACTGCCGGAGCTGCGTCGCCTGCTGGTTGCCCGCGGCTACCAGGAAGCGATCACCTACAGCTTCATCGACCCGAAATGGTTCGAGCTGTTCAACCCAGGTGTCGAGCCGCTGCTGTTGGCCAACCCGATCTCCAACGACATGGCTGCCATGCGCACCTCGTTGTGGCCGGGCCTGGTCAAGGCGCTGCAACACAACCTCAACCGCCAGCAGACCCGCGTGCGCCTGTTCGAAAGCGGCTTGCGCTTCGTCGGCCAGCTGGACGGCCTGAAGCAAGAGCCAATGCTGGCGGGTGTCGTCTGCGGTTCGCGCCTGCCGGAAGGTTGGGCGCAAGGCCGTGAAACCGTCGACTTCTTCGATGCCAAGGCCGACGTGGAAGCCGTGCTCGGCTTCGCCGGTGCCCTGGAGCAGTTCAGCTTCGAGCCTGGCAAGCACCCGGCGCTGCACCCTGGCCAGACGGCGAAAATCGTTCGCGATGGTCGCGAAGTCGGTTACCTGGGCGCACTGCATCCTGAACTGGTCAAGGCCTTGGGCCTGGACCGCGCCGTGTTCGTGTTCGAACTGGTCCTGGCGGAAGTCGCCGAAGGCCGCCTGCCGAAATTCGAGGAACTGTCCAGGTTCCCGGAAGTGCGTCGCGACCTGGCCTTGGTGGCGGATCGTGATGTGGCGTCGAGCGCTGTACTCCAGGTAATCCGTGAAAATGCAGGCGAGTGGCTCACAGACCTCAGCCTTTTTGACGTCTACCAGGGTAAAGGCATTGATCCCAATAGAAAAAGCCTTGCAGTTGGCTTGACCTGGCAGCATCCATCGCGCACTCTTAATGATGATGAGGTGAATGCCACGACCCAAGCTATCCTCACCTCGCTCGAACAAAGGTTGAACGCCACGTTAAGGAAGTAGCGCATGGGGGCTCTGACGAAAGCTGAGATGGCCGAGCGTCTTTACGAAGAGCTGGGCCTGAACAAACGCGAGGCCAAGGAATTGGTCGAGCTGTTTTTCGAGGAAATCAGGCACGCTCTGGAAGACAACGAGCAGGTCAAGCTGTCCGGTTTCGGCAACTTCGACCTGCGCGACAAACGCCAGCGTCCAGGCCGTAACCCGAAAACGGGTGAAGAAATCCCGATCACGGCTCGCCGTGTGGTCACCTTTCGTCCAGGGCAGAAGTTGAAGGCCCGAGTTGAGGCATATGCTGGAACCAAGTCATAACGACGAGCTTCCGCCGATTCCTGGCAAACGCTACTTCACCATTGGTGAAGTCAGTGAACTTTGCGCTGTCAAACCCCACGTACTTCGGTACTGGGAGCAGGAATTCCCCCAGCTCAACCCGGTCAAGCGCCGCGGAAACCGCCGGTATTATCAGCGCCAGGACGTGCTGATGATCCGGCAGATCCGCGCCTTGCTGTACGACCAGGGCTTCACCATTGGCGGCGCGCGGTTGCGCCTGTCCAGTGACGAGGCCAAGGACGACACCACCCAGTACAAGCAACTGATTCGTCAGATGATCTCGGAACTGGAAGACGTCCTGGTGGTGCTCAAAAAGTAGCAAATCAGCTGAAGAAAATACTTCCACTTTTCAAAAGCTTGCGGTATATTCTTAATCGTTCCCTTCAACAAGGAACAGGTTTTACGCAACAAGATTCACGCCTAGTCGGGGCGTAGCGCAGTCCGGTAGCGCACTAGCATGGGGTGCTAGGGGTCGAGTGTTCGAATCACTCCGTCCCGACCATATAATTCAATGACTTAGCCACCTTCGGGTGGCTTTGTTGTTTTTGCCATAGTGACTTTCCGAGTGACCCTGGCATTTTTCTTCATCCCTGCCTCCTCTTCAGAATCGTCAACGCTGGTGCGCGCGAGTCGGTTGCTGATACCTTATTTGCCGCTTCGATGAGCTGGTCCAGTTCTGCTGCCGAGTAGTGACTGGTGATGCTCCCGTTCTTGTGGCCGAGCAAAGCTTTCCGATCTTCCTCAGTCACGCCTGCCGCACGCAGCCTTCTCCCAAAGGTGTGTTTCAGGTCGTGAATGCGGATCCTGGCAAAGCCATCGTGCGCCGGCCGCAAGAATTTCTCCTGCCATTTCTTCGCCGCCCGGACCCTGGCCTTCTTCCAGGCTGAGTCGTTCATGCGGTGCACGGTCGATTCATTCCCCTCGCCATCCGGCTTACCAAACGGAAACACGAACAGCGGGTGCTTGCCGCGCTGCTTCTCGATCACCGACTTGGCTACGTCGTTCATCACTACCAGGCGCTCGTCCCGGTTTTTCACGCCGGCCCTTGCGCTCCTGCCTCCAAAGCTCGCCGGGATCAGGAACACGCTCGTCCCCAGTTCCGGCACTGCAATCTCCCAATCCCACTGAAGCTTGCACACCTCCTGCTCCCTGCAGCCCGTGTTGACCTTGAACATCGCCATGGTCTGCAGGTGCGCCGGCAATTCCGCGAACAGAATCGACTGCTCTTCCCAGGACAGCGGGTACGGCTTGCGACTGCTCGTCTTCTCGTCCAGCAGGGAGATCATCGGCACCACGTCCAGCCATGGGCGCCGCTCATCATCCCGCCACTTCCTTGCGCACAGGTTCAGCACCCTGATTACGCGTTGCAGCGCGATATTTACCGTCCGGTTCGTGACCGGGCGCCCGACCTCAGGCTTGAGCTTCGACCTGATGTATGGCTCCAGGGCGTCGTCATCGATGTGAGTGATCGACATGTCCCCGATGAAGGGGTCGAGCTGCTCCATGTACGTGGCTGAGATGTGGATAGAGGCCTGGTCCTTGACTTCCAGCAGGAAGCGGGTGGCCGCCTCCCGCCAGGTTCTGACCGTGCGCACGCCGTAAATCTTCTGCTGGCGGCGTTTTTCCAAAAGGTGAATCAGGTACTGCTCCGCTTCGGCCCGGTCACAAGTGCCAGTGCTTTCCTGAATTCGCTCACCTCGGTATTTCTTGTCGATTTTCCAGATGCCGTTCGGCATTTGCTGGAGCCCCGTGATTGCTTTTTGGGCCATGGCGCATCTCCTGTGGATCCGCCGTGGCGCTCGCTGCGAGGCGGATTGTTGTCCTGATTGGCGGCTTTTTCAATCGCCCTGGCCGTGATGTAGGCGTCCGCCCACTCGTCCAGCTCATGCCGGTCGAAGGCAACGCCCTGTTTTCCGATAGGAAATTCCCGAACGTGGGGCCGGACGGTCTTGTTGAACTCGTCCCGGCACATGCCCAGGTAGCCCGGGGCATCGCCGAAGCGAATGAACCGCGGCTGAATGCTGGTGGCCTTGGCCGCTGTGGCGTTTGCCATGGGTATGCTCCATCCGCCCTATGGCGGCAGAAGGGGTTATCAGAAGTTCGGTTGCTCGTGATACGGCTCTGGCGCCGGCTGGCGTTTCTTCTTGGCCGGCTTGAGCGATTCATCAAGGAAGTCGCCGAACTCCCAAACCATGTTGGTCACAGCAAGTTGACGCATGCGCGCGCCACCACTGGCATTGAGGGCCGCGCTCAGGATGTTCCAGGCCGTACCCTTGGTCATGCCAGGATTCACGGCGCTGACCTTTTCCCAGTCGGTTATTCCTTTTTTCGCTCGCTCGAACATTTCGGCGAGCTGTGCATGCGTGATCGTTTCGGCAATCCGCTTGGCATCGGCTTTGTTCATGGCAATACCTCGCCCGCCGAACCCCGGCAGGCAGTAGAGAGTGGGTGAGGGTGTTACGGGTACTGGCGGGTGATGCGGTCGGCGATGCCGTCCAGGCGCTCGGCCATGTAGTACATGTCGTTGTTGTCGCGACGGGATACAACAGCGCACCGTGCTACGTTACGGCCGTCGAGGATGCGCGCGGCCAGGCGGATCGCGGCAGCCTCTGCCCGGCGCCGTAGCCACCCCTTGCGGGGCAGGAGCCTCACGCCGCCTCCTTGGCGCGCCGCCACCAGTACCAGGCGCGCGACAGCTTCGGCACCGAGTAGCTATCGCCTTGGCGGCAGACGGCCACAAAAGCCACCGGCAGGTTGTTGTCCTCGGCGTAGGCCTGTTCGAACTTGTCGCGGTCGCTCATATCAACTCCTTGGGCACCTGAACGGTGTCGCCCAGCTTTGCAGCAACGATGGCCCGGCAGGCCGCGACGAGGATGGTTTCGCCCGCCTGGAATGCCGGGTGCATGCCGCTGGTGGTGGCCAGCGGCGTACGATCCGGCGCGTTGTGGTAGGTGATCGTGATCTGGTATTTGTCGATCAGCGGACCACCATCAGCCCAGCTATCTTGCGGCACATACCGCACATCGCGAGTGGTGACCTCCCCGGCGTAGCGGACGAACACACGCCAGGGGTTGCCGTAGACGGGCGGGGCCAAGAGAACATCCAGGCCTTCCGCCTTGCCGACGGCCCAGCCCAAGGCCTCGCCGGACAGGTTGGCGACATTCACTTCGATCAGTTCGGCCATGGCGTCACCCGCTTGAACTCGACGACCCAGACCCATGGGTTGGCATCCCAGGCGCTGGCGCCGTTGATAGACTTCCACAGCTCGGCGAACATGGCCTGCGGCATCGAGGCGCCAGGCGGAACCGTCAGCTTAACGCCGATGGCACCAGGCCCAACGCCGCATCCCTCCGCCACGCACTGCTCGTCGCTGATGGCCTGCAGGCGCTCCACGCGCACCCTGGTGATCTCCAGAAGAATCCGGCTGGCGGCGCGTGGCATGTGAATGCTGGGTTTCCATCGTGCTGCCCACTTCTGGACCCCGTCGCTGTTCAGGTCGGCGGCGTAAATGAATGGCTCATCAATCGGCGGCCGGCATTCGCTGGACGTGTTGAAGGTCTCGCGCACCCACAGCCGATCGCCGGGCTGGCCGTACGGGCAGAGATCAGAGTTGCCTGGGAGGGCCAGAAACGAAGGCTCAAAACCGGCAGCGAGGCAATCCAGTGCTGCGCGTTTCTTCACCTCGCGGCGCGTCACCGTCTTCTGCCCTGCCAGGATGGCGCGCACCATGGGCGCCGAGAACAGGATGGGGCGTTCTTTAATTTCGGGCATGACTGATCCTCGCCATACCGCTACAGCGGCTGACTTTGATAGATGGGGGAGGGTTAGAGGGCGGGGTTGAGGCGCTTCACGTAACGGTCGTACGTGGCAAACATGCGGTCCTGCAGGCTCTTGCACGGCATCTGGCGGTACTCTGCCATGGTTCCGCTCAGCTCGAGGCCGACGTGGCGAAGTTCGGCAATGCGCTGATCTGCCTCACTCAGGCGCTGCTGGGTCGCAAGATGGCACTCGGCAAGATCGCTCAGAACCATGAGAAGGGTCGGCCCGTCGAGCGCCGCGCCGGCGGCCACAATGCCAGCCTTGTGGGTGGCGTCGGCGATAGCCTGGGCCAGTTGCTCGCGCTGGTGCTCGGCGGTGGCCAGCCGCTGCTGGAGGACGGCCTCGCGGGCCAGCGCTGCATCCAAGGCTTCGGCCACGACGACCTCCGGCCCATGCGGATCGTAACTGATTCGGTTGCCGCCTTCGCTCAGCATCTTCACGACTTTGTAGCGATGAACTTCGGTCATCTATCTGTCCTCTGCGCCTGCCGCAGCAGGCTGTGATAGGGGATGGAGAACACTTGTACTCTTTGCGCTACGCGGCGGCCATCATCGCTTCCAAGATGATCTGCGCGGCCTTTGGCGGAACCGCATTGCCGGCCATGTGCATGGTCAGCCGGTGGTTGTCCGGGCGCAGGGTTTCGGCCGGGAAGCTCTGGGCGGCCAGCGCCTCGTTGGCGCTGAGCATCCGCATCTCGTCTCCGCGAACCAGGGCCCAGCGGTCGAGCGTGGTGATGGTCCCGATGGGGCGGCTGGTGCACCGCCCAGTCAGCCCTGAGCCCTTGCCGTAGTAGGGCATGATGAACTGGTCGCCGAACCTGGCCCTGCCGTTGGCCACCCGGGTGAGGGTCGCGGCAGCCCGCCCAGGCTTCTCGATGGGCGACCACTTGCCGGCGCTGAAGTCCAGGAAGCTGGCGGCCGGCACGTGCTGGCGCTTGTGCAGCTCCAGCATCAGCGGTGCACGGCTGCGGGTCAGCACCAGGAACAGGCGCACCCGGTGCTGAGGCACGCCCAGGTCCGCGCAGTCGACGATGTGCGGAGCAACTTGGTAACCCAGCGCCTGGACCGCTTGCAGCCAGGCCGGGTACAGCGCCCAGTCCACGAATTCCGGCACGTTCTCTACCACGCCGCCCTCGGGGCGGTGATACTCCAGGGCCGATACGACTGCCCAGGCGGTAGAGCGGGACGAATCATGCTGCGGGTTGCCCGAGGCCTTCCCGCGCGCCTTCGAGTGGCCCTGGCAGCATGGCGAGGCCAGAAGCAGGTCATGGGCCGGTACCTGTTCCCAGCGCGCCTGGTGCAGGTCCTGGCACACGTGGTCGGTGGTGGGGTGGTTGGCAGCGTGCCACTTCACGGCCTCGGGCCAGTGGTTGGCGGCCCAGAGAACGTCCACACCCGCCGCGCGGGCACCGGTGGACCATCCGCCAAGGCCGGCGAACAAATCGATTGCTGTGGTCATAAGGCGTGTCTCGAAATAGAATCCTGCGACTTAGTAGGCGTCAGGAGCGACAGGATGAAAGCGGTATGGATAATCGCGTTGGTGTGCTGGTCCGGAGCGGCGTTGGCTGAGCCAACAAAGGCGACCGAATCGGAGTACGTTCAAGACATCTTCAAGGCACACACGAGCCAGAACCTCACCAAAGCAGATCTTGCTTGGCATGCTCTCAACACCTATGGCTGGGACTGTGAAGAGGTTCTCGACGAGAAGGCGGTACCAGGTCAGAAATACTCAGTTATCACCTGCAGCAGCGGACTGAAACTTCGGGTGTATCGCCGCCCAGACGCTCACCCTCTCATCAAGAACATGAAAGGCGGGTACGAATAGCCGCCCGCCTGCCGATGGCTGGCCGAGGTAGCGATATAGGGGAGGGTGGGGTTAGGCGCGGCGGACTTTGAAGAAGCACATTGCCTTGGCATCGACGCAGAAGTCTTCCAGCTCCCGATACGCCAGGTACTTGGCCTGGCTGCGGGTGGCAGCCCAGACCTCTGTCAAGTAGCCCTGGGCATCACGGTTCCAGCTCAGTTCGTCCCAGTCAAAATTGAACGGGAGCACGCTCCACTTCTTCAGCGGCAGCTTTTCAGCCATCTCGCCGTATTCCATTTCCCAGGTCGGGTGGTAGTTGCGGATGCGCTTTTTGGGGTCGCTGTCGAGCACCACGCCGATGTAATGGCCACGGTCAGAGAGGATGATGCCGGGCTCGCCCTGGGCGATGACCCGGCGCCCGATTTCGGCCGGGACGTTGTAGCGCTGGCGCACATAGGCGCAGTCGTTGCTCATGGCAATCTCCATTGCATGCGCCGCCCTCCGTGGTCGGATGGTGGTAATTTGATTGGGGGTGGGCTATAGGTTTGGTCCGGCACTTTTGTCGGATCAAGGAGGTGGTATGTCGGATGAAAAATTTACTGTAGGGGAACTCATACGCCAGCTGCAGCGGCTCGACCCGAACACGCCTATTTTTTTACCAGGCGATCTCACGTTTAACGGAATCAGCGGCAATTGCGACACCTGTTACATCATTGAGGTTGACGAACCTCAGGCTGACCTAACTCCTGACTTTGTCGAAAGAAATCCACACGTTCATGTTGCCTTCATCAAAGCGGTTGGATTTCAGCCAGGGGAAATCGTCTCTGGGCCTCATGATGTATCAATTTACTGATCAATCGTCGCGGCTGATCCGCAATGCCTCACGCTGATATGCCAGGTCCAACTTACGCGCCACGTTTTCAGGTATCACGTATTTGTGGCGCGGCGGGAGCTGTAGCATTTCCAGCGCCCTTTCAGGCCCAATGCGGTGCAGGTGATGAATCATCAGCGTCATCGCCTCGCCCTGTTCCTCGATGCCGGCCCAGGTCATCAGCTCGGCCAGGGCCTGCTTGGTGCCAGGGCGAACCTTCAGCCTGAGATCCTCTTCCTGTAGCGCTGCTGCCTTGGCGTGGCGGCGTTCGTCACGCTGCTGCTGAGTCAGTGCCATGCTGGTCTCCATTGCGCACGAAGGTGGTGCCCGGGCCGTATTCCATCAGGTCGCAGACCCGGTTGATGATGCGCAGCGCGGCGTCGAACACCTCGGCGTCGTCAGGCTCGCGGGCCAGGCGCCGCATGTTCGGCTGGTGCTCCAGGCAGACCTTGTCCACCAGGCGGTGGGCCAGGGCGCGGAGCTCGTCAGCGCTGTCGTGAAAGCGCAGGCTCAGCGCGAACGCCACTGCCACATCCTCAGGCCGGTACTGGCCGCCGCTCCGGGTGTTGTAGAGCTTTTTCACCGACCGCATCCACGACGGAAGGGTCACGACTCCAGATGCTGTCTTTTGCATATTGGTCTTCCTGCAGCCCGCTGGGCGGTAAGTAGAGTTGGTCTTGCCGGCGACGCTGGCGAACTCGGGCGTTCACGCGGCGCATCGGCGGGGTTTCCTCGACGGATAGGAAATTTCGTACATCGTCAGAAGCCGGGTAAGAACCGTGCCCGAGATACCCATCTGCTTGGCGGCGGCGTGCCGGCTCAGGCCGACATCACGCAGGGCCTTGAGACGCTCGCACATCCTGGCGTCAGCCTCGGGGTCGACGTAGGTGCGTTCGCCGCGGCCCAGGCGCGGGTCAGGCTGGAACGAGAACCCGCCAGCCTTGGCGATCCGGTACAGCGTGGGCTGCGAAAGACCAGATGCGGCGATGGCCTGGGCGTAGGTCATGGTGGCAGCCAGGCTGCGGACCAGGTCCTCCTGTGCCTGGCGAGCCTCTATTGAGGCCCTGGTGCGGGCGTACTCGGCCTGGGCGCGGGCCTGGCGCTGCAACTTCAGCTCGCTGGGCTGGCCGGGAATGGCCGGCGGGCGCGGTACGTAGTTGGCGGCGGCTGACTCGTTGATCTGGCCGCCCCGGGCGAAGAACTCGGCCTTGGCCGCTTCGATCTCCGCCATCCGGGCGCTGTAGGTTTGGGGGCTGTGTTCGCTCATGCCGCCTTGCTCCTCAGCGCTGCCTCATAGCCGTCCACCAGAAGCTTGAATTCCCACAGGTCCTCTTCCAGCTTCTCGATGTAGTCATCATCGCGCTTGAACTCCCGCCACCAGAGCTGGCGGCCCACCGGGCGCAGCAGGGGGCAGTACATCCCGATGTGCCACCACTTGCGCTCAGCAATCCACATGCAGCCCTGCACCTGGTCGATCACCTCGCTGGCGTCGTTGTCGATGTGGAAGGCGCGGAGCTTGTCCGGGGCCAGGAAGCACTTGTACTCAGAGCCTCCGTCGGGGCCGATGAAGCCGTCGGCACTTGCGCCAAAGACCCCATCGTCCGTCTTGACCAAGCCCACCTGGGTGACGATCAGGCCGGTCTGGATCTCGTGCTCCATGCGCGCCTCGGGCTCCAGTTCATGGCCTCGACGCATCTGCCAGGTTTCGAAACCGCCATCCAGCGGCGCACCGCCGATGCGCTCAACCGCCAGCTCGAAAGCGTAGGACAGGGCGGCGTTCGATGGCTCGCCGACTTTCTCACCGTCCAGTGCCCGCTGCACAACCTCAGCCTTCGGCGCTGCCTTGTAGCCGGCCAGGTCGCGAGAGCGAGCCTCGCTGTGCCCGGCCAACATCGAATCGACGTAGATTTTTTGCTGGGAGGTCAGCCCGTTCACCTTGGAGCGGGCGGTACTGAACATGCTGGCAGTGATGACGCCGGCGCGGCCCTGGAGCCACTCGGGCGAGCCCTGTGTGCAGTTGACGACGATCATTGTGGCGCCTCCAGCTTTGCTTTATGGACGGTGACAGCGGTTTTCACTGTGGAATACCCGTTGGTGTCCCCGGATGCTTGCAAGACCTTCAGACTTGCTTGCCAAACATCTTTCAGTTCGTCCGGGGTTGTGGTTTGCCCTACGCGCTCGAGGATGTCGGCCACTACCTGGGCGCGCATGTCCTCCGAATCCGACCCGTCAGCGGAGTGACCATCGTCATCTCGGGTCTCGCCAGTGGTGATGTTCAGTAGCGCGCACATGACGTAGCGCTTGCCGTAGGTGGTGGATGACCCAACCGCCTGGACATCGTTGCGGCCCTTGCCGATGTCCAGGGGCAGCTGCATCGTGGTTTCTTCGCGGTGGCCACCGCTATGCATCAGGATGCCGGTGACCCTGATGGCCTTCTCGATATTCTCGACCTTGAAGGTGATCGCGAAGCCGTGGCGCTGCATGATCGGCTTCAGCGTACGAGTGATATCGTCGAGGGTGGCGTAGGCGTTGCCGGTATGCAGGTTCACGGCGGCTTCGAATACCGTGGGTATCTCACACTGCATTTGCGCCATCGCGGCGTTAAAGGCCTGCTCGGCCGTCTTGGCCTGCATCCGCTCATGCATTGCCAGCAGGCGCTCCATCTTCTCGATGTCGCAGGTGGGATCGGCGGCGGCCCTGCTGATCACCGCCATGATGCTGTTGTCGCTGGAGATCGGCGCCACCACCTGGCGGCGCTGCTCCGGCATGATGATTTCGGTGGACATGGGGTCGACCTCAGTAAGTGATTGCGATGGCGGGGATCTTGCGCTGGGCGATCAAGGTGATCGCCAACTTGGCGCATTCCTCGGTCATGCCGCCGTCCATGAATGCCACCAGGGCGGCGCGGTTGGTCTTGGCCTTGTGGGCCTTGTCTGCCTCGCGGGCCTGCTGTTGGCGCAGGATCTCGTCGGCGGCTTCTTTCTGGCGGCGCTGCTCGTCCAGGCGGGCTTGCTCGGCGGCGCGTTCGGCATTCTTCTCGGCTTCGATCCGGGCGATTTCCGCTGCCTGAATAGCTGCCAGTCTGTCTGCTTCCGCCTGGGCCGCTTGGCGTTCGGCCTGCTCAGCCTGAAGCTGCAACTGCAGGCGCTGATTTTCGGCTTCGCGCTGCTGGGCGGCGGCCTGGCCCAGCAACTCCCGCTCACGCTTGGCAGCAGCATCACGTTCAGCCGCGGCGCGCTCATCTGCTTCACGCTGTGCACGCTCGGCGGCTTCGCGGGCAATGGCGGCCTCGTGGTCGGCCTTGGCCCGGGCTTCTGCTTCGGCACGCAGCCGGGCCAGTTCGGCCTGCTCGGCTTCGTACGCCTGGCGCTGGGCGAGTTGCCCGCGCAGGCTGGCAAGCGCCTGGTCCTTGGCCTGGGCGGCCTCGGGCAGGAATTCTTCCCAGGACTTGCCGATCTCGATCTGCTCCAAGTCGGCGATTGCCTGCTGAACCTGTGCGGCGGTCGGCGGCTCGGCGAACACCGCCAGGTCCTTGATGCGCTGGATGCCGTCGTTGTGGGCATCCACCCGCGCATCCTCGGCCTTTTCCCAGTCCGTCAACGGCTTGCGCGTCTCGTCCCGAAGCGCATCCATGCTGGTGACGAATTCGCGCAGTTCATCCTCGATGACCTTGGGCATCTCCTTCAGCCGTTTCAGGTACTCGCGCCCTGGCTTTTCCACGGCGACCTTGGACTTGCTGACCTGCGCGGCCAGGCTGGCGATGCGCTCGCGGCCCTTGCGGGTGGTCAGGTCTGGCACCTCGCCAGTGGCCTTTGCCTTTGCGTACTCCAGGAACTGATTCAGGCCGCCAGCCACGTAGATGACCGGGGCATTCGCTTCGCTGATGTCATCGATGGAGATAGCCGGTGCCTTTTCTTCACCAGGCACGTCGATTGCGAGTGCTTTCTGATTTGCGGACATGATTGCTCCTGCGCCATGCCGTCACCGGGGCGCTGCGATAGATAGGGGAAGGGGTTAAAGCGGTTCAGCGAATGGATCGAAGCCCAGGCACTCGACGCAAACGGCCGGGCCGTCGCCAGTTGGCGAAGGGCAAAGCAGCTCGTAGTCGACCTTCTTGCCGCACTCCATGCAGGTGTGCGTGTCGACGTACTGGTCAGCCAGGCGCTCAGCGCGGCCCAGGGATATTTCGATTGGGTCAGGGATTCGCATGGCGCTCACTTGACGTTGTAGGCGTAGCAGAACCAGAGGAGGGCGATCATGGGCGGCTCCATTTGATGCAGGCGTCTTGGAGTGCGTCAGCGCAGCAGTCGATTGCTACACGCGCCACCTCCTCGCTATACATGCCGAAACCTTCGGTTCCTGGCAGCTCAACCACAATCGCCGCGCGGGAGGCTTTCCAGGTTTCCCACATCAGGCCTACGTAATTATCGAGGTAGCCATCCCCGCGCCGGGTCCTGGCCAGCGTGGTCACTGTTCGTAGCCACGCCTCAAACTCGGCGCGCATTTTTTCGTTGCTCATGGCTGCTGCTCCTGCGCGGCCCGCTTGGCCTCGCGATGCTGAATGGCGCATTGGGCATGCTGGGTTCGCCAGCCGCCCTGGTGCCGCTCGAAGTGGCCAGCGCCGGCGGCGACGTGGCCGTGGCACCGGTATCAAGTGCCGGGGTATTTGTTTCTCATGCCCGCACCTCATACGACAGCGTCCACTCACCGCACAGACAGGCCCGGCGGCTCCAGGCCTCAGGGTTGGAGATGTGCGCCCGTTCGGCGGCCTGCATGGCTTCCCACATGGTGCGGCCTTTGAAGACCATCAGCACGCGGTCGGCTGGCACTGCCAGATGCTCGGGAAGCTCATCGACCATTTCGTCGATCAGCGATTTCACGATGGGCTGGCTCATGGCTGCACCTGCTTGCGCCATCCAGCGTCCCACAGAAGACCGAGAGCCTCTTTGGCGGTTTGCGGCTCAGGCTTCCAGTAGGTGTTCCACATGTCTTCTACGGCAGCGGCGCGCTCTTCCGCCTCGATCTGCTCGGCGGTGCGGACAGGCCTGAACTCATCGACCCATGCGGGCCGGGTCGTTTCCAGGCTGAACACCAGGATTTCGCCAGGGGATTCAGGCAAAGGGCCATGCACAACCTTGGCCTTCTGCCAGAAGTAAGTGGTGCTTCCGATTCCTGGCAGCATCGCTTCTATTTCGATGCCTACGGGTGGGTAGCCTTCGTCTGGCCAAGGCGCAACGGCCTTGGGCCGCAGCTCGCTGGCCAAAGGAAATTCCTTGCGGCCGCCCATCCACGTCCATTCCTTAAAACCAGCTTCATCGCAGATTTGTTGAACCTGGCCATTTCCATCGCGGCGATACCATGCAGCGAAGTAATGGTCTGACTTCGCCGTTCCTGCCTCGGCATCGAACGGCGCCTTGCTCCAATCAATGCTCATGCCGCCTCCTTGCGCCGCTGGCAGATCCGCCGAAGGCGCGCGCTGTAGTAGTGGAATTCTTCAAGGGTGATGAGAGGCTCGAAGGCCTGCATCGCGTTGATGATGATTTTCTCGACGTGGGCCTCGTAGAAGCGCGGGGCGTCCGGGCGCTCAAGATCATCCAGCGCCTGCGAGATTTGTACGTGCACGCTGGCCGGGCTGTTCATGCATCGTCCTCGGCTTCCTCGCGCTGCGCGGCGGCCGCATCTGGCGCAAACTCGCGCAGCAGGTCTTCGGCCAGTTCGTGCAGCTTGCCCAGCGGGTGGCGGGTCGGGCCCAGCAGGTACTGGGCGTGGGTCTTGCCCGGGGCGCCGGCCATGGCGTCGATAACCAGGCGACCGAAGCCGTCCTGCTCGTCCTCGCCGTCGATCTGCCGCTGGTTCAGGTGGTTCTGCACCACCGCGGCGAACTCGTCGGCGGTGACCCGGCGCTGCGGGCCGTTGCGGCGCTTCCACACCACGTCCGAGCCCTGCACCAACTGCTCGGCAGCGCTCTCCAGCCACGCCACCTGGGCCTGGCTGTCATCAGCCACGACCGGAAGCGTTGTTTTCCAAACGTCGTAATTGCGTAGGGCGTAGCCCATGATGACCTCCATGAGGTGCTGGACCGCATTGGTCAGATACCAGGCGCGGGTGACCAAACCCAGCCGTGAGACTGGCCTGGCACCTGCCGATGCGGTCGATGGGGGAAGGGGGTGATGCAGAAGGCGAAAGCCCGAGATTTGCCCGGGCTTTCTGATAGGCGTTGCCGCAGTTGGGAGGCCTCGGCGCGCTGTCCGGTTACATGGCGATATCTCCTGATGCGCTTCCCACGGAATGGCGTGGGCGCCTTTTCTCAAGGGGTGAATCACTTATTGGGCGATGCAGATGGCCGGTGCTGATCTCCGGCATAGGTTTGGTCAATAACCCCAGGGCTCTCACCCGTACACCCAGCAGGTCCGGCACGATTACCGGCCACGCTGTAAATCCGCTTGCGCATCAGCCTGCGCATTCATCTGCATCGATAACCCCTCTCGCGACGGTGGCTGCCGTCCAACTATCGTTGTGCGAAAGGGGTTATCGATGGGCTCTCGGGGGAGAGCCTGTGGGTGGGTTAGCGGTAGTGGGTAAGGATCCAGGCGCGAACGTCAGGCGCAAAGTTGAACTGCTGTTGGATCAGCTTTGCGACTTCGGCTTGCAGATCCGGCGTCATCGCCGTCGTTGCGTCGATCGGTGCATTGAAGCCGTAGTTGCCGTTCTGATCGTCGGACTTGGCCAGCACGCGCCCGATGGCAATGTGATGGCCGCCCATGCCGTCGTAAAGCACGCACAGCCCGTTATGGTGCTCGATACCCTTGAACGCGCTGTCTATGTATGGCTCCAGCACTTCATACGGATCGTCGTGAACGTTGTCGAAGTGGTCGTAGGGCAGCATCACTCCAATCAGTAAGTAGGTATTGCTCTGTACGCTCATGCCGAGCCTCCTGTGTGATTTCCCTGATGACCCTGTCACCCAAGGTCATCGAGGAAATCGGAGCTACTGTTGCTCGCGAGCGATTCGCATCCAGTGATCACGAAGCTCGCGCTGGGCCTTTGCACCTGAATCCCAGTGGAAATACTTGGACTCTCGCACTGCCATGCGGCTGTGGTATCGCGCCGCTGCTACGGCAAGCTGAAGCGTTGTCATTTCGTTTCCCTCCAGTGGATTCCCAATGCCGCCTCATGGAAGCGGCATCAGTGAATCTCGTGGTACACCGCGACCCGCTACTGGCGTCGGTCGCTGGTCACTTCAGGTTGTTCCTCCAGCCGCGGGCCTTTCGGCTTGTTCTCCCGCTGGATAACTGATCTCGGCGCTTTACGCTGCACGCCCGGGGCAGTTGCCACCCCTCTGAACCGTTGAAGGCCGGTTCATCGCTGCCTTTGTTGCGGCCGGTGGTGATCCGGCAAGGTGTGTCGCTAAAGAGCGGCGGGTCTGTTGAGGCCCTGCGATCCGCGTTTCGCGTTTCGTTGAAGCAAAATTAGCACTGCTGTTATTCGTTGTAAACAGCAGTGCTGATATTTTTTGTGTCGGATGGGGTTGGGAGGGACGGACGGCTTTTCGGTGGGCACAAAAAAGCCCGCTCAATGGCGGGCTGGTGCTGAGTGCTTGGTCAGATCTGCCTGAATAGAGATTTCCGGTCAGGCTGCGGCATAGGGTTGTGCGAGTTGTAGTCCACCAGCGCTATATGGCCTGGGCCAAGCTTCTGGAAATGGACGACATAATCGGATGTTCTATAGCTGGCCATGGGGTTTTTGCAGGCATTCCATCGGGGGTAACCGATATGGACGTGCCAGAGCTTGTGCAGGTTGGCAAACCGTATCTTGCGTGCTCGGTCAGGGTCGCTGTGTGGAACAGCATCGGTTGGGCCGTACTTCCCAGGGAAGCCTTTCAGCCCGTGAGCCTTGAAGTGCTCAACGAAGTCATCGATGAGGTCTTGCTCGTCAACCGTGAGGTCGTCATAAAGCAGGGTAAAGTGGTCGCTGAATTCTACTTGTCCCGGCATTTTTTGGCGTTCTCGCGCATCCATACACGGAAATCCTCGCGCGACAGATTCTCGGGCATCGTGAACCGTTCGCCGCTGATCGCTTTCTGCATGCGCACAAGGTCGAAATTCACTTCTTCCGCAGACGGGTCTGGGCGTGGGTGCTGGTAGTCTCGCTTCATGGTCGTATGCCTGGTCGCTTCATGTACTGGCAAAACGTAATTAACGATTCGCCTGTGATCACTGTATAGCTTCTGATCGCCTGCGCCACGAAATGCTGAAGTTAATTTCGTGGCGCGCACGGTTTATCGGATGAATGGCGTCTCATCAAGAACCATGCCATTTTCAACCGGAAATGTTATAGATCTCCGCCGCGCCAGATTACCCTGCCGACGATTCTGTGCTCGTTCGACTCGCTGCGCAGGTAGAACCGGTCCGGATACTCAGCGTTGTCGCTGCGCAGCGTCCAACTGCTCATGGCACCTTTGACCAGGCGCTTTACCAGGGTGCCATCGGTAGCGCTCTCCACGACGAACACGCCGCCGTCGGCCGGCTCAACCCTAGAACTGTCCACCAGAAGTACGTCGTGGTCGTTGATCGTTGGCATCATGCTGTCGCCGTTGGCGTAGATCACCTGCAGGTTCTCCGCCTTCACGCCCTTGATACGCAGCCACTCCTTCTTGAAAGCCAGGGTGCTGCGCACTTCCACGTGGGGATTGTCGTGGCCGTCGCCGGCCGCCGCCATCGCGGTGTACTGCGGGATGTAGGCATACCTGTCGTCCAGCTCGACGACTGGGGCGTCCTCAGGTACCACCGGAGATACGGTATAGACCTCTAGCTGATCCGAAACCGCCAACGGTTGGCCAGGTTCAAGACCGTTGTAGTGAGTAGGCGGTATAACCAGAAGTTTCCCAGCCAGCGAGGGGCTGACATCCGCCGGCTCGAAGCCAAGAACAGAGGCAAGTTTCAGTAGAGCCTCGAGATTCAGGGCCACCTTGCCGTTCATGTACTGGCTGACAGTGCTCTGAGGTGAATTCCAGCCGCATTGCTCCCCAACCTCAGTTTGGGTGAGGGCAGGGTTGTCGCCGCGAGCCTTCGACTCCCTGGCTCGCGCCTTATAAATATCGCTGAGCCGCTTGGCATCGGCCAGCTGCTCCTCGCTCAGCGGGGTTCTCATTGGTTTTTTCATGCGCGTGATTTAGTAGCAATGCTGCTTTTTAGGCAAACAGCACTGCTAATCATCTCCTTGTTTTTTGTAAAACAGCAGTGCTAATATCAAAAGGCATTCATCACGAGAGACCCGCCAATGAAGACCGTAACCCTTGGGGAGTACCTGTCATCGCACGGCACCCAGAGCGATCTCGCCAAGGCTCTGGGTATTCAACAGAGCGCCGTGTCCCAGATGTTCAGATCAAAACGCACCATCACCATCACTTTGATGGATGACGGATCGGTTGAGGCCAATGAAATCAGGCCCATCCCAGCTCGCAAATCCGCAGCCTAACCACTTCATCAGCAGCAAGGAGCAAAACCCGTATGTACGCGAACCCCAAACACCTGCATGACCGCGAGATCAAGGTCAGGGTCGATGAGGACACATTCGACCTGATCCAGGCGCTGGCGAAGTTCCATCGAACCCAGCGCGCCGTCCTTTGCCGCGAACTGCTTGAAGCCCAGCTCGCCGCCCTCGCTGCCGAGGATACAAGCGAACACAACGCGGCCTGAAGTCGCTGAGGAGGCCCCATGCCAATCGAACAGGTCGGCTTGGACCAGGCCTTGATGGAGCAGCTTGAGCGCGAAGCAGAGAAGAGGGGAGTTACCCCTGAAGAACTTGCTGCCGAGTTGATGCGTCGAGAACTGGCCAACCGAACCAAGCCCCGGAATTCCAGGGGTCCAGTAACACCGTTTCGCCGTAAGGCCTGAGTAGGCCCTGAAGAGTTCCTGATACGCCCGAATTTCGGGCACAAAAAAACCGGGATTCCGGCCCGGTTCATTGCTACATCAAAGTGAGGTCCATTATGCATACCACGCCCCACCTGATCAATACCCCACCACCCGCGCCACGAAATGGCAGCTACGAAAACGTGGCGCGCGTCATTTCCATGACCAGCCTGGAGTTGGTCGACTTCATCAACTCGCAACGCGAAGAGGGCGAAGCCGTCCTTGATCACGCCGACCTGATGAAGAAGGTGCCGAAGGTCCTCAAAAAAGATGCCGGAAGATTTTCCGACATCTACCTGGACTCGATGAATCGGCGCCAGAAGTGCTATCGGCTCCCCAAGCGCGAGGCCTGCCTGGTCGCAATGTCATACAGCTATGAGCTACAGGCCAAGGTCTTTGACCGGATGACGGCGCTGGAGGAGGGGATGCGGGCTCAATTCGTCCCCAACAGCTCCAAGATCGTTGGCGAGCTGGCCATCCTGGAATGCTTCGACCGCCTGCTGAAGCCGGCCAAATCCGCGAAGATGCTGATGCTCAGCAAGATCGCCGAGAACAATGGCCTGGACCCGAAATTCCTCCCAGGCTACGCCGTGGACGCCGCGCCGGACGCCACCGGTGGCTCCAGCATGGCCACCAAGTCGCTCACAGCGCTGCTGAAGGATACGGGCCTCAATGGGTCCGCCATCGCCTTCAACCGCCGCCTTGAGGCCGCTGGATTTATCAAGGTCATGACCCGCAAGAACTCCAAGCACGAAGCGGTGGCGTTCTGGTGCGTGACTGAAAAGGGCCTCCAGTACGGCAAAAACCTGACCAACCCACAATCCCCCCGCGAGACGCAGCCGCACTGGTACGTGGATCGCTTCGCTGAACTGGCTGACCTGGTCCGCCAAGGACGTCCGTAATGGCCGCGCTCCCCTACATGCAGTTCTACGTCGCCGACTACCTGGCCGACACCACCCACCTGACTGCCGAGGAGCATGGCGCCTACATGCTTCTGCTGTTCAGCTACTGGCAGACCGGCAAGGCGCTGCGCATTGATCGCCTGGCGACCGTTGCACGGATTTCCAACGACCGTTGGCCATCCGTTGCCGAGACGTTGAGCGAGTTCTTTCACGTCACCGAAACCCACTGGATTCAGTTCCGGGTCGAAGCTGACCTAGAGGCGGTGAACAGCAAATCGGTTGCCGCATCGAACGCGGGCAAGGCCTCTGCACGGGCTCGCGCACTGAAAAAGGAACAGGCGTCCAACGTTCGTTCAACGGTCGTTGAAGATCCGTTGCAACGAGAATCCAACCATATAGATACAGATACAGATACAGAAGAACACAACACACTACGCGCGCACGGGGAAAATTCGCCTGACCCAAAGGCGCCCAGTGAAATGACCCTGGAGTGGGCCCCTGACAACCGCCTGCTGACAGCCTTCGCCAAGCGCATGGGCGTACCCGTGACCCTGTTCACCCATGAGGCCATCGGCGGGTTCGTTTGCCACTACGCCGCCTCTGGCCGCTTCGAGACCCAGCAGGCGTGGGTGAGCCTGCTGGTGAAGTGGATCAAGCGCGACATGGCCAGCGGCGCCGCGGCATCGAACGTCAAGCCGTTCCCTGTGCGCCAGGCCAACGGCCCGGACTTCAACGACACCACATGGGCTGACGACCTGGGGGTGCTGTGATGAAGCCGGTCAACGAGCTGATGAAAACCATGGGCAACCTGCCCGCCGTTGAGGTCGCGCCGCTGCGAGTCGACTCCGGCACGGCGGACGTGGTCAACGCGCTGTTCAAGGAGCTGCAGGCCATTTTCCCGGCGTGGCGCCAGGCATGGCCGGACGACGAAGCCCTGAAGGCTGCCAAGCGCAGTTGGATCAAGGCCTTCATGGCCCAGGGCATCACCCAAATCGAGCAGATCCGCTTCGGCATCGAGAAGTGCCGCAAGCTCCAGAAGCCTTTCGCGCCGAGCGTGGGTGAGTTCATCGCCATGTGCCAGCCGACCCCGGACGACTTCGGCATGCCTGCCGGGCCGGATGCTTGGCTTGAGGCGCTGCTGGGTACCTACAGCCACGAGGCAGTTCGCCTGGCGGCCCGTGAAACCGGGCTGTTCGACCTGCGCGCCGCACGGCAGGAGGACAAAGGCCTGAGGGATCGGTTCGAGCGCAACTACGAAATCATCCTGCGCCGCGCCATCGCCGGGCAGCCGCTGGACGGCAAGGTACTGACCGGGATCGGTCACGACAGCCAGAAGACCGAGCTGGACCTGGCCAACGAGCAGGCCGAGCGCCAGGCCCAGGCCAGGATCGTGCAGCAGGGTATCCCAGCGAACGGCGCCGCCGCCCGGGCGCAGTTGCTGGCCCGCATGAAGATCAAGCGCCAACCGAACGGGGAGGGCCGGCCATGACCGATTACACCGAACTGAAGCGCCTGGCTGAGGCTGCTGCGCAGGGCCAGGACACCTGGTGTGCCGCCGTTCCAGAAGGCGCAACGATAAACCCTACCGGGGCTGCACTCCTAATCGGGCCGCGCCGCCGCGACCTGGATCGCATGGTTGCCTACGTCCGTGAGGACGCAGAGTTCATCGCCGCCGCAAACCCTGCCGCCATCCTGGCCCTGATCGCGGAGAACGAGCGGCTGCGTGATTCGCATGAGCAGGTCTGCACGAATTACAACAAGGTGAGCTACGCGTCCGAGGAGCGCGGAAAGCAGATCAACCAGCTCAAGGCCGAGGTCGAGGCGCTGCGAAAGGATGCTGAGCGGTATCGGTGGCTGCGCGACTACGCCTGGCTCAATGAGAAAGGCGTAGATCACATGATGAGCCTTGACTATCCCGGCCTGCAAAAGGCGGCCGAATCGCCTGAAAGCGCCGAAAACAAAGGCGCGGAGGGCGGCCATGAGTGAGTTCTTGCATTGGTTCAAGTTCTGGGCCCAGCCCAAGAGCATCCCCCAAGCCGTCGTGCACGGGTGCATTGGGGGCGCTGTCTTCTGCATCTTCGTGTTCGCGCCATTCTGGGTTTCTCTCCTGGAGGTACTCCATGGCTGAGCTCGCCCTTATCCGCACCGCACAAGGCCTGGTGCCTGCCACCGAAGCTGACCGTGAGGTGACCCAGAAGTGGAAGCTGGGCCAGGTCGTGCACGGTAAATTCACCCGCATGCGCAACGCCAAGTTCCACGGCAAGTTCTTCTCGATGCTCGACCTTGCCTGGCAATACTGGGAGCCGATTGGTGGCCTGATCCCGCGCCAAGAGATGCGCGGCATCCGCGGCCTAGCCAAGTTCTTCGAGGACGCCAATGGCAAGCCGGGCCAGCTCGCCGCCGCCGTGGCTGCTTACATCGCCCAGGTTGAGGCTGAGCGCGCTGAACGGTTCCCAACCGTAGACAAGAGCCGCGAGGCCTTCCGCGAGTGGGTGACCATCGAGGCCGGCCATTTTCACTTGGTGCACACCCCTGAGGGTATCCGCAAGGAAGCCAAGTCGATCAGTTGGGCCAACATGGACGACACCGCCTTCGAACCCCTGTACCGCGACGTATTCAACGCCTGCTGGCGTCTGGTGCTGTCCGCCCACTTCGACACCGAGGCTGCCGCTATGAGCGCCGCCGACATGATCGGGAGCTACGCATGAGCCGACTCAACCGCTTTATCTCGTTCATGGCCTTGGCCTACGCCACTGGCTGGACGCCTGCCGAGCTGAATCAGGGGGTGCTGCTGTGATGGATATCAAGAACAGAAAGACAGCGCGCGGTTTCAGTGTGTGCGAGTTCGAAGACAGGTACGGCGCCGTCTGCACCATCCAAATGAGCAGTCTTGCCGAGGAGGAGGCTATTTGGTTCGGACCGAATAAGGCAAACCCAATAATCATGGCATCTCAAGCTGCCGCACACGGTGTTGAGACTCAGGAGCTCACTGGATGGGTTCCGTATCCAATTCCGGAGGCCGTAAGCCTCACGACCCGCATGCACCTGACGCGTGACCAGGTGGAAAGCCTGCTGCCGATCCTGCAGCACTTCGTGGATACCGGGGAGCTTCCGCAATGAGCCTTGCCGCCAAAGCTCCACGGCCCAAGCGCTGCCGCAACACCTCCTGCGGCTCGACCTTCACACCCCAGCGCCTGGGCCAGGCCGTATGCAGCCCAGCCTGCGCCCTGGCGACCAAGGAGCAGAACCTGCCGAAGGCTCGCAAGGCCATCGCCGACCGCGAGCGCCGCGAGATCAAGGTGCGCAAGGAGAAGCTCAAGAGCCGCGCCGAGCACATGCGTGACGCCCAGCAGGCATTCAACGAGTGGGTGCGCCTGCGTGACGCCGATCTGCCGTGCATCAGTTGCGACTCGCTGCCCAGCGACCACGACTTGATCACCGGCAGCCGCTGGGACGCCGGGCATTACCGGTCGGTGGGAGCCTGCCCGGAACTGCGCTTCGAACCGCTGAACGTGCACCGCCAGTGCGTGAAGTGCAACCGGAACCTGTCGGGGAACGCGGTGGAGTACCGGATTCGTCTGGTCCAGCGCATCGGGGCCGACCAGGTGCAGTGGCTCGAAGGGCCTCATCAGGCCTGCAGGCACACTGTCGACGAACTGAAGGCCATCACGGCCACCTACCGCGCCAAGCTCCGTGAGCTGAAGAAGGAGGCCGCATGAGCCAATTTATCGACTTGGTCGACCTGTGCCGCTTCGCGGTGATGGTTGCCGTTTTCGCCTGGTTCTGCCTGGAGCGCCAAGCATGATTGCGAACCTGTTCTTGACCCTGATGATCTTCAGCATCTGCGGCCTGTTGGTGGTGAATGTCCGCATGCAGCAGCGCATGAAGGACCGGAAGTGAATTTTGTAGTGGGGGATGGGGAAGTGACTGAACAAATCAAATTGGCGCCATGCCCGTTCTGCGAAGGGCCACCCTGCGTCGAACATACTGACCAGATGACAGGCAAGGACTTGCCATTGGACCGGCCGCAGAACGAGGAGAGCGACGAGTGCTATGAGGCGTATGTCCGTTGCCACGACTGCGGCGCGCAGGGCCCGAGCATTGATTCGATCACGCTGGGCATCTTCGAGCACATGTATGACCTGACAGTAATGGATGTGGCTCGCATCGCGGCGCAGCGCTGGAACGAGCGACACAACAGGGCGCGCTCCTGCTATGACGCCGGGGAAGAGAAGGGCCTGAATCTGTTTCCCCGGGGGGATGCAGCATGATGAAACTGAATTCGGCCCGGGCAGCCTGGCACGACTCGCTCTACACACCATGGGACAGCCAGGGTGCCCACGTTGAACAGATCGGCCTGCTGGGTTGCTCCGTGCAGAAGACCGAGAAGATGGTGACCAGCCGCCACGCTATGCACCAGTCGGTATCAGCGCGCATCCAGCACGCCATCGCCACGCTGCCCGGCAACCTGCAGGCCTTCGGCAACTTCATGTACAGCCCGATGGCCAGCATCGACGAGAAGGAGGAGGCGGAGGAGCTAGTGTTCCTGGGGGCGTACAACGCCGGCCCGAAGATGATGGCCAAGAAGTTCGAGCGGGCGCGCCACGTGGCGATTGCTGTGCTGTTCCGGTACCGCCGCATGCACCAGGGCGGCCAAAGCGAGGGAGTGGACCCGCTGCCGACCCCAGAGGCGTTCCGGGGATGGCTGTTGCAAGAGCATGGGGTGAAGCTGGCCTCCGAGAACTGGGCCAGGGACTGGGAGCCCTTTGTTGTCGCCTGCTTCAATGCATGCAATGATCTGGACAAGGCGGCACTGGTCCCGGTATCCCGGTGCATCAACGAGATGAAGGAGGCGGCATGAGTGGGGTTCGGGACGAATTTGAGGAATGGTTCCTGTCCGTAAGCCATGAGCCATACGGCTGGCTTGATCACAACGGGCTGGAGCGAACAATAGCCGATGGTTACTCCGACTCATACGTCCAGGGTTGCTGGGTCGGCTGGCAAGCTAGGGGGGAGGGCGAGAACACCGCCGCGTCTTCTTTCACCCCGGTTGAGGCTGACAAGGCTGATAAATTGCGTATTTACACCATTACCGAGCCACTAAAACCACAAGAGGCTGATAGTCCTGAGCCGCGAATTACACACCTCGAATGTAAGGTTGAAATAAAGTCAGAATAAACCCTTGACCATTTGTTCGGCTGAAGGCATCATTTCGCCATATTAGAGTTTTGCCTCTGGCAAAAACCAACGAAGCCCGGCCACTGTGTCGGGCTTTTTTGTGCTCGACAGAAAAAATCGGAGTTGCCATGCCCTCTATCAAAATAGCGGGGCATGAAGTCTCCGTTGACGATCAAGACGTACATTTTCTGAGCGACTTTCACTGGAACGTACGAGCATCTGGGCGTACCTCGTACGTGCAAAAAGCCTTGTTCAGTGATGGTCAATACGTCGGCTATCGAAGCCTTCATCGGCTAATAATGGGCTGCCCCGATGATATGGTTGTTGATCACATAAACGGCGACGGCTTGGATAATCGTCGCGCCAATCTCCGTATATGCACTGCAGCTCAGAACACCCGCAATAGGAAAGTGAACCGCAACAGCGCCTCAGGCTTCAAGGGTGTTGAACTTTCCACCGCGCCACGCACTAACAATCCTTGGCGAGCCCGCATCACAGTTGACGGTAGAAGAATAAGCCTCGGCAGCTATCCCACGCCCGAGGAGGCCTACGCCGCTTACTGCAGGGCAGCGAAAAAGATGCATGGAGAATTCGCCCGAATTGCTTGATCTATGACCAAGTTTTCAGCCCCTCCACACCCATAGCCCCGAGCTGGGTGTGCTGTAGGGGCTGTTTGATTTATGCACAGCGCAGGCACGCCGCAGGCGAGTACAAGGTGCGTGCAACCAGCCAACCAACGCCAAGTGCCCGCAGTCGCGGTCCTCCCCATACCTGGAGCTCTCCCATGATGATGCGATACCTCAAGTACTGCGCTTTGGCGCTGTGTGCCTGTTTCGGCGTGTCGGCCTTCGCCGGCGATCTGCGCGCTGAACAGCCGGCTTTCACCTTGGCCCGTGTCCTGGCCTCCATCGGTGACTTCTACAGCACCTCGGCTGCCCGCCTGGAGCTGACCCTGGCACAGTGGCGAACTGGTGGCGAATCCACCGATGAAGCCCTGAAGTCGAACCTGCGCGCATCCAGCAACCACTTCGTGATGGCCTCGGCCAAGCCGTTGCCCGAGAGCTACGGCCTCGCACCCTGCTGATTGCGCCTGGAATAGAAAAGCCCGGACCAAGCGCCGGGCTTTTTTGTCTCCATCTGAAAGCCGCCTCAGTGGCCGTTTCCAAATGCAGATACTGGGCCTCATTAGGGCCTCAAAATTCTCTCGTTGCTCCTCGCGATACCTTGGCCGTTCCCCATCCGGCCTTTTTTATTCGAAATGGACAGACCCTATGGCCGGAATAGCTGACAGCACCGCGTTCAAGGTCATAGTGCCTGTCATGCAGACCCTGATCTGCGCGGGCGCGCTGGGAGCCTTCACCTACGTGAACAGCACCCTGACCTCGTTGCAGGCTCAACTGAGCAACTACCAAACCAATCAGGCCTTGGCGCTCCAGCGACTGGAATCCCTGGAGCGCCGCGCTGACGCCAACGACAAGATCGTCGACACCCTGCGCAGCACCAGCCAGGGCCAGGGCTACCAGATTGCCGCCATCCTTGAGAGCATCAAGAGCGGCGTGCTCAGCGGGCGGCCCAAGTGAAGCGCCTGCTGATCGTCCTCCTGCTTGCCGGGTGCACCCAGAAGCCGACGATCACCCCCAAACCAGTCGAAACCCACACGACGGTTTACCGCTTCACCAGCCATTCGTGTGACGCCCCACCCGAATCCAAACGCCTGCGCGATGCGCTCAACGACGCCGCCAGGTGGAAAAGCTATGCCGAAAGCCTCGAGAAACTGCCCTCCGCGAAGGTCACGCCCAATGAAGCTCATCCCTGAATGGCGCAAGTGCTGGCGCATGAGCAGCGTGCAGATCGCTGCGGCCGGCGCCGTGCTCAATGCTGCGGCTGCCGCATGGTCGGTGTTCCAGGGCACGGTGAACCCGCTGGTGTTCGCCTGCGTGAACATGGGCCTGAGCTGCGCCGTGGCCGTGGCCCGGGTGGTTCAGCAATCGAAGCTGCAAGGCCCGCCGCCGGGAGATCACCCATGAGCATTCGGAACCACCTCTATTCCATCACTGCCTGGTTCGCCGGGCTCTTCAAGAAGGACACTGTCATGACCGATGAAACTCAAGCCGCTGCCGTGGTTGAAACCCCTGCTGCCGATGCCACGCCTGCTGCCGTAGTGGTTGCGCCGGTGGCTGTCGCTGCCGAGCCGGCGCCGGTGGCCGTGGTTGCCACCCCGGTGGACACCGACACCCTGAAGTCCATCCTGGCCGCCCTGGGCCACGACCTGGAAGCTGTGTGGGACGACGCCATCGCCCTGGCCAAGAAAGCCCTCTGAGGAGACGGACATGACTGACGAAACCCTGGTGGAAGAATCCGCGCCACAAAATGCGGGTGACGAAAACGTGGCGCCGACTGCTGCGGTTGAAGAAACCCCAGTTGCCGAGGCGCCTGCCGCTGAAGTGGTGCCAGTCGCTGAAGCTGAGCCTGTGGCAGATGCCCCGGCAGCGGAAGTTGATCCCACTGCTGATCCGGCGCCTGCTGATGCTGTGGTGTCCGACGCCCCGAACGACGAAGGATCGCACGTCGTCTCCGATGCGCTGCCCGAGGTTCATACCCCGACAGCAGATGCAGTGGCCATCGACGCCGCCGATCACGCCAAGGCCAAGGACGTGTTTGCATCCCTGCTCGGCGCCCTGGAAGAAGAGCACAAGGCCATTGCCCGCGAACTGGGCGTGCTGCTGAGCCTGCACACCGTGGCATCGGGCCAAGCCGACACCACTGGCGACTACACCGCTGGTGACCTGACCAAGTGAGGTGAGCCATGGGGCATCTGGTGCTTCGTCTCTCATCTCCTGCGGCCAGGACATGGGCAGAGCAAGAACTCAAAAGTGCGAGACCCATTTATCGTGCAGGCCAATATTGGTTTGTCTGTAAATGGACGTGGTCAAGCATTTTTAGGGTGACCACCGTGACCCTTTGTGCTGCTGGCTGGCCGTATTAGTCGAGACAAGTTAGGTGAGTCATGGCCAAGATGATCATCACCATCCGATTCCGCTGGTGGCTGAAGTATTACTTGGCCGGCGTCATCTTCACTGCCCGCCTGACTGGCCTGGCGCCTGACCCTGTGAAGGTCGAGCGCTGGATTGCCAGGGGCATCTATTTCGAGTGATAGCCATGACCGATAAGCAGACACCCGACTGGGAGCGCATCGAGCAGCTCTACCGGGCCGGCCTGCTCTCGGTGCGGGAGATCGCTGCAAGCTGTGGTGTGTCGCACACGGCCATCCAGAAGAAGGCCAAGGCCGGAAGCTGGGAGCGAGACCTCAAAGCGAAGATCAAGGCCAAGGCTGATTCACTGGTTGCCAAAGCCGAGGTTGCCACGCAGGTTGCCACGGAAACTCTGGCAACTGAGCGTGGCATCGTCGATGCGAACGCCCAGGTCATCGCGAACATCCGCATGGCGCATCGGGCTGATATTGGCCGGGCGCGTCGGCTGGCGAACCTGCTGTTCGATGAACTGGAAGGCTTGACGGAAGAGCAGGGCACGCTGAAGGAGTTGATCGCGCAACTGCGTGATGATGACGAGGCGGGCGACATGGCAGACGTGCTGGCCCTGGCCAACAAGATGTCGACGCTCCCGTCCCGTACCAAGACCCTAAAGGAGCTGGGCGAGACGCTGAAGAACCTCGTCCTCCTCGAGCGCCAGGCCTACAGCATCGACGCCAACCCAGAAGACGAGAGCAAGGCGCCCGCAGGCTTAGGACATTTCTATGGAGACTTCGGCGCGAGCGACGCTTAACCCTTGCCTGCGCGAGTTCTGGACAACGCCAGCGCGCAACCGGGTGCTGTACGGTGGCCGGTCCTCGTCGAAGTCATGGGACGCCGCCGGGTTCGCTGTATTCCTGGCGTCCAACTACAAGGTGCGCTTCCTGTGTACCCGCCAGTTCCAGAACAAGATCGAGGAGTCGGTCTACACCCTGATCAAGGCGCAGATCGAACGTTTCGGTCTGACCTCTCAGTTCAAGATCCTCGACGCGAAGATCATCCACAAGCGCACCGGTAGCGAGTTCATCTTCTACGGCCTGTGGCGTCACATCGACGAGATCAAGTCGCTGGAAGGCGTGGATGTGCTGTGGATCGAGGAGGCGCACAACCTCACTGAGGGCCAGTGGCAGATCCTCGAGCCGACCATCCGGAAAGAGCACTCGCAGGTCTGGGTGATCTTCAACCCCAAGCTTTCGACCGATTTCACGTACAAGCGCTTCGTGGTCAATCCGCCGCCCAAGACGGTGGTGCGCAAGATCAACTACACCGAGAACCCGTTTCTCAGCCGTACGATCCTAGACGTGATCGAGGCGGCGCAGCTCGAAGACCCGGAAGAACACGCCCACATCTACCTGGGTGAGCCGCGGGACGACGATGACGGGGTGATCATCAAGCGCAGTTGGATTCAGGCTTCCATCGACGCTCACAAGGTGCTGGGGTTCAATGCCTCGGGCTTCAAGCGCATCGGATTCGACGTGGCTGACAGCGGCAACGACCTGTGCGCCAACGTGGCAGCCCACGGCTCTGTGGTCGAATGGGCGGACGAGTGGAAGGCCCAGGAAGACGAACTGCTCAAGTCCTGCACGCGCACCTACAGCGCAGCCAGGGACCGTGGAGCGTCGATCCTCTACGACTCCATCGGTGTCGGCGCCACCGCCGGGGCCAAGTTCAAGGAGCTGAACGACGGCAAGCCCAGCCCCATCCGCTACGAGAAGTTCAACGCGGGCGCGGCCGTGCACATGCCTGAGAAGCTCTATCAGAAACCAGATATCACCAACGGCGACATGTTCGCCAACATCAAGGCGCAGACCTGGTGGCTGGTGGCCGACCGCTTCCGTAACACCTTCAACGCCATCCGCAATGGCGAGAAGTTCCGGGATGACGAGCTGATCAGCATATCGAGCGACTGCCCGAAACTGGACAAGCTCATAGACGAGCTATCGACCCCGCGCCGCGACTACGACGGCAACGGGCGGGTGAAGGTCGAGAGCAAGAAGGACCTGGCTAAGCCGAACCGCGAAGGGGGGGCAGTGCCATCCCCAAACCTGGCCGATGCCTTCGTCATGTGCTTCAGCCCAACACACAAGGCGCCTATGCGCATTTCCGAAGACCTACTGAGGCGCGCCTGATGTTCTGGAAGAAGAAGGCAGCGCCTGCGCCAGTTGAGCCGGTGGTGAGCGAGCCCGAGCGCGCGAAGATGAAGATCAACACCACGCTCCTGGCCCAGGCCAGCGCCAGGCCGGCACCGGCCGAGTTCGCCAAGTACGAGCCGCCGGCCGGGGTGGTGCCCGCTGACCAGAAAGCCAACCTCATGGCCATGGACAGCGCGCCCTACGAGTACCTGAACGCCGTGGGCTACCAGTACGGCTACCAGGCGTTCCCCGGTTACCCGTACCTGGCCCAGCTCGCGCTGATGCCCGAATACCGCAAGATGGTCGCCACCATCGCCGAGGAGATGACCCGCAAGTGGATCAGCCTGCGCTGCGTTGGTGACGACGACAAGACCGACCGCCTTGACCAGCTGGACGCTGAACTGAAGCGGCTGAATACCCGCGAGGTGTTTCGCCTGGCCGCCGAGAACGACGGCTACTTCGGGCGCGGCCAGATCTACACCGAGATGAAGGTGCCCAGCGGCGCCATGGCTTCGGACGACCCGCTGGAACTGAACACTCAACTTTTCCTCGACCCCGCCAAGGTGCCCAAGGGCGCGCTGGTGGCGTTGCGCTCTGTAGAGCCGGTGTGGACCTACCCAACGACCTACAACGCCGACAACCCGCTGTCGCCGACCTTCTACAAGCCTGACGGCTGGTACGTCATGGCCAAGATGGTGCACAAGTCGCGGATCCTCACCTTCATCTCGCGCCCTGTGCCCGACATGCTGAAGGCGGCTTACAACTTCGGAGGCCTGTCGCTGATCCAGATCGCCGAGCCATACGTGAACAATTGGCTCCGCACGCGCAACAGCGTGGGCGACATGGTGCACTCGTTCTCCACGTCTGGCCTGGCCATAGACATGGCGGCAGCCCTTTCCGGTGACAACGCGACGAGCATCTTCGACCGGGCCGAACTGTTCAACAAGATGCGCGACAACCGCGGCGTCATGATGCTGGACAAGACGAGCGAGGAGTTCTTCCAGTTCAACACCCCGCTCAGCGGCCTGGATGCCCTCCAGGCGCAGGCTCAGGAGCAGCAGGCTTCGATTTGTGGCATCCCACTGGTTAAGCTTCTGGGTATCACGCCTTCAGGCCTGAATGCCTCCAGCGACGGCGAGATTCGCGTGTTCTATGACGGCATCCACGCCTTGCAGGAGAACCTGTTCCGCGCGCCGCTCAAGCGCGTGCTGGACCTGGCTCAGTTGTCCCTGTTCGGCGACATCGACCCAGACATCGACTTCATGTTCGAGCCGCTGTACCAGATGTCCGAGCTTGAGCAGGCGAACGTCAGGAAGCTTGAGGCTGACACCGATGCGGTGCTGATCGGCTCCAACGTCATCACGACCGATGAGGCCCGTGAGCGCGTGGCTGCTGATCCTGATAGCCCTTATCAGTCCCTCGAACTGAACGAGGAGGTCGATAACGAGCTGGAGGATGACGATGACGATCCAACCGACGATCCTTCGTCCGGTAAGGCCTAACGCTGGCGTCCAGGCGTGGTACCGCAAGCAACTGGACGCGGCCATCAAGGAAATGCAGAACTCGCTGGTGTTCTGGCTCAAGGCCAACTACCGGGCCGCAGGGCTCGCGGATGGCCTGGCCCAAGACGACAGCCCGGCGATGATGATGCGCAAGGCCATGGGCAAGCTCGCCAAGCGCTGGCAGGACAAGTTTGACGACATCGCCGACTCTCTGGGCAAGCGCTTCGCCGATCGCGCCCTGGGCAACTCCGACGTTTCGCTGCGCAACGCCATGGAGGCAGCCGGTGCCACGGTGAAGTTCACCATGACACCCGAGATGAACGACGTGTATCAGGGCTGCATCGGCGAGCAGGTGGGCCTCATCAGGTCCATTGCCAGTGAGCACCTGGCCGATGTGCAGGGTCTGGTGATGCGGTCTGTGCAGCGTGGCCGGGACCTGGGCAGCCTGTCCAAGGAGTTGGAGGCGCGGTATGGCGTGACCAAGCGTCGCGCCGCGCTCATCGCACGCGACCAGAACAACAAGGCGACCTCCGCCATGCAGAGTGCCAGGCAGCAAGCCTTGGGCATCAAGGAGGGTGTCTGGCGGCATAGCGGCGGCGGAAAGGTGCCGCGCCACTCCCACGTTCAAGCCAGCGGCAAGACGTTTGTCCTCGCCAAGGGCATGTTCATCGAAGACGAATGGATCATGCCGGGCGAGAAGATCAACTGCCGATGCACCTGGTCCCCGGTTATCCCCGGCCTCGACTGAGAACACTTCATGAAACCTGAAATTCTGGCATTCGACCGGGCCACGATGCGCCTGATCGACGTCGACGGGCGCCTGCACGTCAAGGTCAGCCACATCAGCAAGGCGGCCGTGAACCCCTACTACGGGCGGGAAATCCCGAACTGTGAGGGTCTGGGCCTTGACCCTGATCGGATCTACCAGCTTTTGCGCGACCCGGGCGAACTGGCCAAGGGCGCCGCGACCTTCAACAACATCCCGCTGCTGAACAAGCACATCGCGGTCAGCGCGGATGACCCGCAGAAAGAGTCGGTGGTGGGCTCGACCGGCACCGATGCCGCGTTCGTTGACCCCTACCTCGATAACAGCCTCGTCATCTGGGAGTCGGCAGCCATCGCCGGTATCCGCAGCGGCGAGCAGCGAGAACTCTCCTCGGCGTATCGCTACGTCGCGGATATGACGCCCGGCGTTTACGAGGGCGTGCCGTACGACGGTCGCATGACCGAAATCGTGGGCAACCATGTGGCTCTGGTCCCTGTGGGCCGTGCCGGTGCTGACGTCCTCGTCAGCGATTCACTACCTGAGGAACTACACCCCATGAAAAAGAGCCAAGCCGCCGCCGCACGCGCGGCACTCGGTGCCCACCTGCAGCCGCAGCTCGCTCAGGATGGCGCGCTTCCCACGTTCCGGGCGCTGTTTGCCAAACCGACCACCGTCAAGAAGCTGGCCGAGGATGCCGCCAAGGCCTTCCCGGATGCCAAGCTCGACGTAGCAGCCCTGGGCAAGGTGTTGCAATTCGCCCTGGACGAAGCCGACGAGAAGGATCCGAAGGACAATCCGGCGGAGGATGAGGACGACGAGGACGAAGACGAAAAGGACAAGAAGGCCGAAGACGAGGACGACGACGAAGAGGTCGCCGCCAAGGATGAGGACGACGAAAAAGACGACAAGGTCGACAAAAAGGCCATGGACTCTGCCTTGAAGGCCGTCGAACGCAACACCATCAAGCGCATGAACGACATCCGCGCCGCCGAGGAAGAGGTCCGCCCCCTGATCGGTGCCGTGGTCGCCCAGGATTCGGCCGAGGCCGTGTACAAGCTGGCCCTGGACGCTGCCGGTGTCGACGTGACTGGTGTGCACCCCTCGGCCTACCGCGCCCTGGTGCGCATGCACGCCAACACCGCAACCGCCAAGCCGACCCCGCGCATCGCGCTGGACGCCAAGGCTGACGAAGACTTCGCCACCCGGTTCCCAACCGCCGGCAAACTGAAGAAGGGGTACTAAGCCATGGGCTTCCAAAGCGTAATCAACCAAACCCCGGCCCCGGCGGTCGAAGGCGATTTTTCCAGCGCCAACCCCTATGCGTCGGTTGTGGCCGGTGAGGGCGCGCTGATTGCTGGCTCTGCAGGCGTCACCGTGGGCCGCTTCGCCTGGGCAACTGCCGCAGGCGTGGTATCCAACGTGCAGACCACCGGGGCTCCTACCGGCTTCGTGCACCGCCACCAGCAGGCCGTCATCACCCAGTGGCTGGGCGCAAGCTCGATGCTGATCCCGGCCGGCCTGCAGATGGCACTGATGTCCGCCGGCGATTTCTGGGGCCGCTCGACCACCGCGGCCACTATCGGTCAGAAGGTCTTCGCCTCGATCACCGACGGCACCATCGCCACCGGCGCCGCTGGCGCGACCGTGACCGGTTTCGTCGAGACCAAATTCGTCGTTCAGAGCGCTGCCGCTGCTGGCGAACTCATCAAATTCGGCACCTGGAGCTGATCATGGAAAAAGACTTCATCAAGGTGGCGCACGAGTACGGCGTCCATCTGGCTCAGACTGCGGCTTACCTCAAGCCGGAGTACGCGCGCGACTTCAACCTTGCCATGGACGCCCAGCCGACCATGGTTACCGTCAGCAACGCCGGTATCCCGGCCTACCTGGCCAACTACGTCGACCCGGAACTGATCCGCGTCGTCGTGACGCCCATGAAGGCCTCGGTCATCTTCGGCGAGACCAAAAAGGGCGACTGGACCACCCTGACCGCGCAATTCCCCATCGTGGAAGCGACCGGTGAGGTCAGTTCGTACGATGACTACAGCAACAACGGGTCGATCAACGCGAACGTGAACTGGGTGCCGCGCCAGAGCTACGGCTACCAGACCGTGACCCGCTGGGGCGAGAAAGAGCTGGAAATGTACGGCCTGGCCCGCATCGGCTACGCGGCCGAGCTGAGCGTGTCCAGCGCTCTGACGCTGAACAAGTTCCAGAACAAGTCGTACTTCTTCGGCATCGCCGGCCTGCAGAACTACGGCCTGCTGAACGACCCGAGCCTCAGCGCCCCGGTCACCCCGGGCGCCACCGGTACCGGCAGCGGCACTACCTGGGCCACCAAGGACGGCGCGGCCATCTACGCCGACATCAGCGGCCTGCTGTACGCCAAGCTGATCAGCCAGACCAAAGGCCTGGTTGAGCGTGACGCGCCGATGAAGCTGTGCATGTCGCCGACTTCCGAAGTCAACCTGACCAAGACCAACCAGTACAACGTGAACGTTTCGGACCAGCTCAAGAAGAACTTCCCGAACCTGACCGTTGAAACCGCCGTTGAGTACAGCACCGCCTCGGGCGAGCTGGTTCAACTGATCGTCGACAACATCGACGGGCAGGATACCGGCTACTGCGCCTTCACCGAGAAGATGCGCGCCCACCCGGTGGTGACCGACCTGTCGGCCTGGAAGCAGAAGAAGTCGGGCGGCACCTGGGGTGCCATCATCAAACAGCCTCTGGCTATCGCACAAATGTTGGGGGTCTGAACCATGGCTGACACCGTAATCGTGGGCTGCAAGCTGCCCCATGGCCTGGAAACGGTCATGGGCGGAAAAACTGTCGTGCTGAACGGCAACAACTCCACCGACCTGGCGGGCGGCTACGGGCTGACCCGCGAAGTCGACAAGGCTGCGTTCGACCAGTGGCTCATCGACTTCGCCGACTTCGAGCCGGTCAAGCGCGGCCTGATCTTCGCCAACACCAGCGAGCGTAGCGTCAAGGCTGAAGCAACCGAGAAGGCCGGCGAGAAAACCGGCCTGGAAGGCCTGAACCCGGACGCCCCGGCGCCTGGCATCAAGCCAGCCGACAAGGAGTGACCCATGGGTATCGTCGTCTTCGACGTGGCGAGCTTCCGGGTTCGCTACCCGGAGTTCGCGACGGTATCTGATGAGCTGCTCCAGGCCTACTTCGACGAAGCCACCGTCTACCTCAACAACACCGAGTGCAGCCCCGTCACCGACGTGGCCAAGCGCGCGTTGCTGCTGAATATGCTGGTGGCGCACGTCGCAGCGCTGAACGCCGGGACAAATGGCGAGGCTGCCTCTCCCCTTGTGGGCAGGATCAACAGCGCCACCGAGGGCTCCGTGTCGGTCACCACCGACATGGGCGCCGTCTCCGGCTCGGCTGCCTGGTTCATGCAAACCAAATACGGCGCCTCCTACTGGCAGGCGACCGTCAATCTTCGTAGCTTCCGGTATTTCCCCGGGCGCTCATACCCAGCGTGAGGGTTTCGCCATGGCGGACGGTGGAATGGCCGGTGGCGAGGCGCTCCAGAAATACCTCGAAGGGATCGCCGAGAGTCTTACGAAGTCCAGCGGCCTGAAGGTAGGATTCCTCGAAGGCTCGACCTATCCGGACGGAACCTCCGTTCCAATGGTCGCTGCGGTGAACGAATTCGGGGGCACCATAGACATTCCCGAGCGCGTCCAGACCGTCTATTTCAGGATGAACGAGCGGACCGGTGATGTTGGCCATCGATTCGTTCGGGCTCAGAGATCTAACTTTGCCCAGGAAGTCGTTATTCCAGCTCACAAAATTACGATCCCTTCAAGGCCGTTTTTCCGAGAAACCATTGGTGATTTCTCACCTGAGTGGGGCGATGATCTCGCCAAGTTGCTTGTAAAGAATCGATATGACGTGCAGGCATCGCTGGAGTCGATGGGCATGATCATCAAGAAGCAGTTGCAAGACAGGATTGTAGACCTGGATAACCCAAGAAACGCCGCTTCCACGCTTCGCCAGAAGGCCGGCAACAACCCACTGGTGGACACCGGCCACATGCTCAACAGCGTCGATTACGAGGTGGATACGTGAACCTACACGGCATCGTCTCAGGCGCGGTCGGCACGGTGAACCCCTTCGTGTCCGGCACCATGCGGGTCAGTACCGGCTACACGACCTCAGGCTCTGGCAGCAGGACGCCCACCTACAGCGATACCGGCGTGAGCGTGCAGCTACAGGCCCTCGGCTACAAAGACCTTCAGCAGATCGACGGCCTCAACCTGCAGGGCGTCGTCAAGGCCGCCTACGTGAAGGGCAACTTCAACGGCGTCAACCGCCCCAAGAAGCAGGGTGGGGACGTGCTCATCATCGGCGCCGATACCTGGCTGATCGTCCAGCCCCTGGAAGAATGGCCCGACTGGTGCAAGTTCGTGATCAACCTGCAGGTGCCCAAGACATGATCACCGCAGACGTTACCGAAGAAGACCTCCTGACCGCCTTGCGCGGTTTTTTATTGCCCATCGTTGGTGGAGAGGTGGTGCGGTCGCAGGAAAACGGCGTGCCGATGCCCACGGGCCCGTTCACGACCATGACCACGCTGCGGATCGCCGGTCTTTCCACGGACAAGCAGATCTGGGCCGATACCGGCTCGTCTGCCACCAGCTCCATCAAACATGCCCGCTCCAGCGAGTGGACGGTGCAGATCGACGTGTACGGCGAGGGCGCGATGGACCGGGCAAACGCTACGGCGGCCCTGGTGCGCACCGACTATGCCTGCAACCAGTTCGCCGCGGCGAGCATCGACATCCAGCCCCTCTACGCGGGCGAGCCGCACCAAACCACGATGATCAACGGCGAGCAGCAGTACGAACCGCGCTGGACGTTCGACTTCGTGGCCCAGTTCAACCCCGTCATTGCCGTCCCTGAGCAGTACGCGGACCAACTCGTCATCAACCTGGCCGAAGTGGCCACGACCTTTCCACCCGAGGATTGACTAAATGACCATCCCAATTTCCCAGATCGCACAGGTCAATCCTGGGGTTCTGGCCGCCGCAGGCGCAGCAATCGATGCGAACGGCCTGATTCTGACCCAGAGCACCTACGTGCCGATTGGCACCGTCCCAAGCTTTGCCGGCGCCACGGATGTAGGCGCCTACTTCGGCAGCGCATCCAACGAGAAGGCGCTGGCTGACATCTACTTCGCAGGCTTCAACAACTGCACCAAGACACCAGGCGCGCTGTATTTTGCTCAGTACCCGTCCGCACCCGTCGCAGCCTACCTGCGCAGCGGATCGCTGGCGGCCATGACCCTGGCGCAGCTTCAGGCGCTCACCGGTTCGCTGACCGTCACCGTTGATGGCGTGGCCAAGACCGCCGCATCGGTGTCCCTGTCGGCGGCGACAAGCTTCAGCAACGCCGCTAGCCTGCTGGCGACTGCGCTGGCTGTACCGGTGACCTTCGATGCCATCAAGTCGGCCTTCGTCATCGCCTCCAGCACCACCGGAACAGCTTCGACCATCACCTACGCCACCGGCACCCTGTCTGCCGGCCTGTTGCTCACCAACGCCACTGGCGCAGTGATCAGCCAGGGTGCGATTGCTGGTGTTCCAGGCACGTTCATGGATGGCGTGGTGAAGGTCACTCAGAACTGGATTCCCTTCATGACCACCTGGGAGCCCTCGACCGCTGACAAGACTGCGTTCTCGGTATGGACCAATGCGCAGAACTACCGCTACGCATACGCCGGCTGGGACAGCGACATCAACGCCACGGTGTCTGGCAGCACTACCACCTGGGGGGCTGCAGTGGCCGCAGCCTCAATGAGCGGCAGTATCCCGATCTACGGCAATGCCACCCACGCGGCGTTTGCGCTGTCCTGGGCCGGTTCGCTGGACTTCGACCGCCTGAATGGTCGCGCCACCCTTGCGCTCCGTTGGCAGGATGGTTTGTCCCCATCGGTTTCCGACGGAACCCAGGCCAAGAACCTGATTGCCAACGGGTACAACTTCTACGGCCAATACGCCAACGCGAAGGAAGACTTCGTCTTCATGTACCCAGGCTCGATCTCGGGCAAGTACAAGTGGGCCGACTCGTTCGTCAACCAGATCTGGATGAACTCGAACCTTCAAGGCGACATGGTCACCCTGATGATGACCATGAACTCCATACCCTACAACGCGAACGGCTATGCACTGATCGAGGCTTCCACTGCCGACACGTTCGCGGCCAGCCTGAACTTCGGAGCAATCCGCACGGGCACCACGCTCGACAGCTCCCAGGTTGCAGCCATGCAGAACGTCCTCGGCTTTGACGCCAGCCCGTCGCTTATCGCCAAGGGGTACTACTTCCAGGTAGTTCCAGCCACTGCCGCCATTCGGGCCGCGCGCACCAGTCCATCCATGACGGTGTATTACGCCGACGGCGGCAGCATCCAGCAAATGACCATTGCCAGCATCGAGGTGCAATAACATGTCGACCATTACCTCTGCGAACGCAGCGTTCGCGCTGGCCATCACCAACTTGTACCCGTCGCCTCAGAGCATCCAGGGTTACGCCGCGGACGCGATGTTCGCGGTGGACGAGGCCGATATCGCCGAAATCGTCATGGGTGTGGATGGAAAAATGTCTGCTGGCTACGTCTACTCGGTCACGCCGATGACGGTCTCGATCATGCCGGATTCACCGTCGAACACCGTTTTCGAGACCTGGTACAACACCAGCCGGGCCGCCGCCGACGTGTACTCAGGCAATGCCACCATCATCCTGCCCGGCATCAAGCGCAAGTACACCCTGAAAAACGGTGTCCTGACCAAGGGCAAGGCCCTGCCGGATGCCAAGAAAACCCTCCAGCCCCGGGAATGGAAGATCACCTGGGAAAGCGTCACTGGCGAAGACTACAACGGATAAGGCGGTGATCTGATGGCTCGCAAGACGATTGAATACCGCGTGGAAGACGAAGGTCGCGACTTCGGCAAACTGTTCGAGCTGCGTGAGATGCCGTGCACCCAGGCCGAGAAATGGGCGCTGCGCGTGTTCCTGGCCGTGGCCAGCAACGGCATTGAGCTGCCTGACGACGTGGCGAACGCCGGCTTTGCCGCCATCGCTGCCATGGGCCTGGGCCTGATCGGCAAGCTGCCCTACAAGGACGCCGAGCCGCTGCTGGACGAGATGTTCACCTGTGTGCGCATCAAGCCTGATCCTGGCAACCGCGGCGTAGTTCGTGACCTGGTCGAGGACGACATCGAGGAAGTCAAAACCCGCGTCAAGATCCGCATGGCTGTCTTCAAGCTCCACGCGGATTTTTCCAAGGCCGCCGCGCCCTCGACCTTGGCCCAAGCGTAGGCGGCCGCCAGCCGTACGGCATGGTCGATTACCTGAACATGCCGAGGACGGTGGCCACCTGTGTCTCGTCGCGCCTGGCCACCCTGCATGAACTCGATACCGTCTACGGCCTTGAGGATATGTGGGGGCTGCTGGAGGTGAACACCGTCGACACCCATAACGCCAACGTCGCGAAAAAAGCCGAGGAGGCCTGATGGCGAACATCATCGACGCCCTGATCGTGACGCTCGGCCTGGACGCCAGTGATTACCAGAAGGAACAGAAGGAGGTTGACGTTGGCCTGAAAAAACTTCGGGAGAATGCCGAGAAGACCGCCAAGGAAATGGAGGCTCGTGGCAAGCAGGCCGCCGCCTTCGTGGGGGCCATCAAGCGCGAACTGATCGGGCTGTTTGCCGTCGTCACCGCTGGCCGGGGACTGAGCGGATTTTTCACCGACTCCGTGAACGACACGGCCGCCCTTGGGCGCCTGGCCGTGAACCTGAACATGTCGGCCAAGGAACTGGACGGCTGGGGGACCGCAGCCGAGGCGTTTGGCGGCACAGCAGAGGGTGTGCGCGGCTCGCTGCAGCACATCGCCGGCGGTATTCAGGAGTTTGCGGCCACTGGCCAGTCAGCACTTATCCCGTACTTCCGATCGATGGGCATTGAGCTCTCGGATAGTTCCGGCAAGGTCCGTGATTACCGCGCGATAATGATGGACCTGGCTGACAAGTTCAAAGGCATGAAGCCCCAGGAAGCGCTGTTCTTCGGGCACAATCTGGGGCTGGATGACGGCACCATCAACATGCTGCGCCAGGGCCGGGGGGAGTTGTCTCAACTGGTCGCCAAGATGACCCAGTCCTCTGGCGTTACCCAGGACAGCGTCGACGCCGCGCAGCGAGCCCAGAAGAACTGGGCGATCTTCAATCAGCAACTGCGCGGAATTGGACAGACCATCTTCGCCGAGATGGCCCCAGCGCTCGAAGTGGCCATTACCTGGCTGACCAAGTTTTCGGACTGGGTGTCCGAGCATCACGAGGTCATCGTGGGGTTCTTCGCGGGTGCTGCTGGCGCTGCCGCAGCCCTCGCCCTGGCAACAATCGAAATCTGGGGGCCCATCGTCCTGATTGCGGGCGCGATCGCAGGTCTGTCGGCTGGCGTTACCTACCTGTGGGGGGAGTGGCAGAAGTGGACCAGTGGTAGCAAAACGCAGTTGGGCGAGCTGTTCCAGGTCGCCACAAACGTGTTCAACGGGATCAAGCAGATCTTCGCGGGCACGCTGGAGCCTATGAAGGCGTTGCTGGCTGGATTTATCCAGATCGTCATCGACTACTTCAAGCTCCTCAAGGCGGTGTTCACCGGCAACACGGATGATATCCGCAAGGCGTGGCGCAACCTTACTGGAGACCTTGGCAAGTACTTCCAGGACTGGGTGAAGCTCATTGAGACCCTGGCGCCGCGCATCGCCGCTGCACTGGTCAAGGCCTTCACGGGTGCCTGGGACTACCTCAAGAAAAGGTACAGCAAGATCGCTGCCTTGTTCACGGGCGAAAGCGATGGCGAGACCCCGGACGAGCCGGAGGCACCGCCACAGGGGCAGGCGCCAACTGTTGAGTCATCCGATCCGCAGCAGCCTGCCGCGCCCAGCGGCGCCCGGCTGCCACGCGGAGTGCGCAACAATAACCCGGGCAACCTGAATTTCGTGGGCCAGGACGGCGCGACGCTGGAGTCCGGGTCGAACGCACGGTTTGCCAAGTTCACCAGCATGGAGGCTGGTATTGCTGCGCTTGCGAAACAGTTGCAGCTCTATGCTTCGCGCGGCGTGAACTCCATCCGAACTATCGTCAACAAATATGCGCCGGCCGGCGACGGCAACAACACGGCGGCATACATGCAGGCCCTGGCTAAATCGGTAGGCGTGGGCGTGGATGCGCAGCTAAATCTCGGTGACACGTCGCAGCTCACCGCTCTCGTCAAAGGCATTACCAACCACGAAAACGGCGCCGGCTACGTCAGCGACGACCAGATCCGTGCAGGGGTGCGTCTTGGCGCGGGCGCCAGATCGTTCAGCGGCGTGGCCAGCAACACCACGGATGTGACTATCCAGCGAATGGAAATCAACACCCGGGCAACTGACGCGGCCGGTATCGCGCGGGACATGGGCTCGGAAATTCAACGGCGAGGCCTCACCAGTCCGGCCGCCACAGGGGATAGCTGATGTCGCTGATTGATTTCCCCAATATCCCGCCACTGCCTGGCGTGCCGGACCTGCGCCGCAGCTCCTATGGCGTTCTCGCGCAGACCGGCATCATGGGCAAGTTGCAGGGGCTGGATTATTTCGGCCTGCTGGACGGCCTGCTGGCCCCCACATGGCAGGTCGTGGACGCCAACGGCGCCCAGGTCATCAAGCCCGACTCGGTCGTCGCGTTCGAGTACCGCGGCGAGGCGCGGCTGGCAACCTTCCCGATCGAGCAAGGGGCGTTCTCCACCTACAACAAGGTGCAGATGCCGTATGACCTGCGCATTCGCATGACCTGCGGGGGGAACGGAAGCATGAGCCGGGACCAATTCCTGGCCATGCTGAAGTACCTGCAGGACTCGATTGAGCTGTACACCATCGTCACACCTGACGACTCTTTGGTGAACGTCAATCTGGTCAGCTACGACTACCGCCGGGAAGCGCGCAACGGTGCGACCTTGATCACGGCCGATGCCATGTTTCAGGAAGTTCGTGTGACCGCCAGCGGGGTCTACGTCAACGCGGCACAGCCGGCTGGCGCTGATGCGGTGAGTGTGGGATCGGTGAAAACGACCGATCCGTCGAAAGAGCAGGAGTCGATATTCTCCAAGGCCTGGGCCGCCACCAAGACCGCCGGAACGACGGTCCTGAACGTACTGAAGGGGTAGCCCATGCTTGTGATACCGCTCACCGCCACGCCGTCGCAGACGTTTTCCATCGTCCTCAACCAGCAGAACTGCAAGATCAATGTCTACCAGAAGTCGACGGGCATGTACCTGGACCTCTACCTGAACGCCACCAAGATCATCAGCGGGGTCATCTGCCGGAACTTGGTGCGCCTGGTGCAGCAGTCCTACCTGGGGTTTGTGGGTGACCTGGCATTTCTTGACACAAAAGGGGGCGACGACCCGTCGTACGAGGGCCTCGGAACCCGCTGGATCCTGATGTATCTTGAGGCTTCAGACCTTTGATGCAGGGATCGATATGAAACGGATGGTACTTTTTCTGGCGTTGTGCAGTTCGGCCGCAGTCGCTAACGCGCAGTCAGTAGGAAGGATTGAGGTTGAGTGCAACAAGCAGGCGCAAATCGTCTCGCAAATTTATGAGGAATTCAGACTAGGGGATTCGGAGCAGAAGACTATCGCTGGTCATATCTCTGAAACTGCCTCTCCTCAGAGTGCGGCATGGGTTAGATCAATCGTCCGCCAGATATACGCAGACTCAAGTAGTCGTCGCATAAATGTGAGTGCAACAGTTTTCAAGTACGAGTCTGACTGCAATCGGTACCCAGATAAATACATTCGAGATAAGGATCTGATTAGATGACGTTCAAGGCCAGAGTAATTGATGTCGCCTTCAATCTCGCGGAAGGTGAGTTCGGCGACAGCCTCGGAAATGAGGTCCTCTACACTGGTCTACGATGCGAGGCATCAATTAATAATATTGCTGGCGATTCTCTGAACTCGCTTCAACTGCGGGTTTATGGAATGAGTGAGTCCGTAATGGGCAAACTCTCAACGCTAGGGATGATCCCCACAATCACGCGCAAAAACATTGTCACCGTTTTTGCCGGTGACAATACGACCGGCCGAGCCCAGGTTTTTCAGGGCTCTATGTCGAACGCCTGGGCAGACTACCGGGGCGCGCCCGAAGTGTCGTTCAACGTGGAGGCGTACGCAGGCTATTACGAGCAAGTGAAGGCTGTCCCGGTAAATAGCTATAGCGGATCTACCGATGTTGCAGCCATTATCCAAGGCTTGGCCAAATCCATGGGCTACTCATTTCGGAATAATGGCGTAACTGCAAAGCTGGCAAGCCCATACCTCGCGGGTTCAGCAGTAACGCAGATTAAGGATTGCGCCAATCATGCCGGAATCAATTACGATATAAGCAATGGCACTGTTGAAATTTGGCCAAGTGGCGGTGCTCGGGATGATTTCTCGCTGGTACTTTCTCCGCAGACAGGCCTTGTTGGATACCCAGTCTTCTCGGCGGTAGGGATCAATATACAGGCGGAGTTCAATACGGATATTGCGATTGGTCGACACATAACCGTGCAGAGTTCCATTCCACAAGCGTGTGGCAACGACTGGTACTGCAAAATTTCCCACCATGAAATATCATCCATGTCGCCAAGCGGTCCATGGTTCACCTACGCGACACTCGCGAAGAAGGCATACAATGTCAAAGTCTAGCGATGGGGCGTCTGGGGTTGTCAGTCTGGTCCCGGGCAACGACTTCGATGCCCAATCTTTTGTTATTCGCCAGGCTCTCGCCAAAACCAGAACCAATACCCTGGTGCAGGTAATCAGTTGCACGAATGATGGCGGCTTGTCCCCGGTAGGATTCGTGGATGTCAAGGTTCTTGTTCAGCGGATGGATGGCGAGGGCGCCATCGTTGATGCTGGTCAGATCAACAGCGTCCCCTACCTACGCATCCAAGGCGGCACCGATGCAATAATCATGGACCCCAAACCAGGCGATATCGGGCTGGCCAGCATCTGCGACCGCGACATCTCGGCTGTGGTAGCAAGCAAGGCGCCGGCTATTCCCGCGTCCTTGCGCCGCCACGACATGGCGGATGCCCTGTACCTGGGCGGTCTGCTCAACGGAACGCCCGCCCAGTACATCCAGTTCACCGATGACGGCATCAACCTGGTGTCGCCCACCAAGGTCAGCGTGCAGGCGCCCGAGGTGGATATCGCCGGCGTAGTGAAAATCACCGGGGCAGCGTTGACCCACAACGGCGTGAACGTGGGCGCAACCCACACCCATACAGGGGTTACGCCGGGTTCTGGCTCTACAGGCTTGCCTCAGTAATCAAGGATGGCAATTGAGCAGCCAGGGCATACCGTTTTTGTCTTGACCGCCTCCAGTGCAGATCATGCTCACCTTATCTCCGGCTACGATCTTGCTGTAAAAGGCAGAGTATTTTTTTGAGATGCTGGCCTGCACACCTAAAACGCCATAGGGGTTGGGCGTTGTACTTACCCGGAACGATATCAGCACGTAATCACCCACCGGCCCATACGGCTTTTCGGCAATTCCATAAATATCAATCAGGTGTCCCTTGTAGAAGCTATCTGACTGCTTTGGATTGTTTTTGTATGCCTGAAATAGCTCATCTGCATCTATGGGTATCGGATGCTCTGGCGGGTTTTGATATCGGTCCTCCTCCGACTGAGTTGCTGCCCCAGAAATTGCGGCCCACAGCGAAGCCGCGAGCAGCGCGAACGATAGCCTTTTCATAAGTCACTCCCTGTAAAAAGGGGTGATCTTCGCATACCGATAGCCGGCCATGAGCCGGTTTTTTTACGCCCAAAAAAAGGCACAACCATGCCCAACACCCTTTTGCTTGACCAGGATGCGTGGGACCTGGTGCTCGACGCATCCGGCAATATTGCCTTGGCTGGCGAGCCCTATGCCATCGCCCAGGACGTGGCCAGCGCGGTTCGAACCTTTGCCAGCGAGTGCTGGTACGACACAACGCTGGGCCTGCCGTACTTCCAGAAGGTGCTCGGCTACATGCCTCCGCCTTCATTCCTGCGCCAGAAGATCATCGATGCCGCCATGACCATTACCAACGTGGTCAGCGTCGAGGTGGTGTTCGTGACGCTGGAGGGGCGGGCGCTGACGGGCCAGATCAAAATCATCGACACCACTGGAACTGAGTCGGGAGTGACCTTTTAATGGCCTATACCACCGCTGTTCCGCAGCTCACCCTGGACAATACCGGGGTGACGATCCCCGACGAAACTGACGTTCTCGCAGGCGTGCAGGCCGACATCAATACCGCGTTCGGCGGCGGCGTCAGCTCGTCGCTGTCGTCGCCCCAGGGGCAACTCGCCCAGAGCGTCACCGCCATTATCGGCGACAAGAACGACCAGATTGCCGAGGTTGTGAACAACGTCGACCCGGACAAGGCTGAAGGCCGCTGGCAAGACGCGATTGGACGGATCTACTTCATTGATCGCACGCCGGCCAGCGGGACGGTGGTGACCGGAACATGCTCGGGCCTGGTAGGTACGGTGATTCCATCCGGCAGCATGGCTCAGGATGTGAACGGCTACCTCTACGCCAGCCTGGCAGATGCCACCATCTCGGCAGCCGGTACTGTGCAGGTCGATTTTCAGTGCCAGACCACCGGGCCTATAGCTTGCCCCGTGGGCGCGCTCACCAGGATCTACATCCAGGTGACGGGCTGGGACACGATCACCAACACCACGGCCGGGACCGAAGGTGTGGACGTGGAGAGTCGGGCCGACTTCGAGTACCGGCGCAAGCTCTCCGTGGCAGCCAATGCCGTGAACTCTGTGCAGGCCATCTATGCAGCAGTGCTGGACGTTGATGGGGTTCTGGATGCCTACGTGATCGACAACCCCAAAGGGGTAGTGGTCAATACCGGCGCAACGAATTACCCAGTCGCTGCGCATAGCGTTTACGTGGCGTGTTCCGGCGGCGCGGCAGCCGATATCGCCGTGGCCATCTGGAGCAAGAAGTCCAACGGCTGCGACTACAACGGCACCACCAGCGCGGTCGTGGAGGACGCCAACTACGAAGTGCCGCGCCCGAAATACACCGTGTCCTGGGTCACGCCCACGGCGGTGCCTATCTTCTTCGCCGTGCAGGTCGTGAACAACGCGAACATGCCGGCCAACATCGTTGCACTTATCCAGGCGGCAATGATCGATGCTTTCAACGGCACCGATGGCGGTACCCGCGCGCGGATCGCATCAGCGATCTATGCGGGGCGATTCTATGCAAGTGTGGCGGCTACGAACCCCAACGTGCAGATCCTCAGCATTCTGTTGGGTACCACAGCGCCAGGCGCAAGCACCTCCGTGACCATGGGCATTGATCAGCGTCCGACGCTCGATGCCAGCAACATCACCGTGACCCTGGTGTGAGCCATGGAAAACTATACCGACACGATCCTCAGCCAGTACGCGAACAGCCCGACCATCACCGGTCTGATCGACTTCTTCAACCAGAACATCGACCCCAGCGCGGATATCGATGCCTTCTACAGCATCATTTGGAACGTTGACACCGCTGTCGGTGTTGGCCTGGATATGTGGGGCAAGATCGTCAACGTTTCGCGCGAGCTGCAGATCGCCACTACCCCAGCATATTTCGGTTTCGACGAGGCATATACCGCGGCAACAGCCAGTACTGGCGCCCAGCCGTTTGACCAGGCGCCCATGTACAACGGCACCCTGGCCACCACCACCTTCACTCTTGCGGATGATGCATACCGCAAGCTGATCATGGTCAAGGCCCTGGCCAATATCACCGACTGCACCTCGCAGTCTCTGAACAAATTGCTTCGGTATTTGTTCGACGGGGAGGGGCGCTGCTACGTAGTGGACACCGGCGGCATGCAGGTGCGCTACGTGTTCGAGTTCGCCCTCTCCGACGTCGAGCTGGCCATCATGCTCAACTCTGGCGCGGTACCGCGCTCTGCTGGCGTCCTTGTTTCTGTCATGCAAATCGACCCCGCGACCACCTTCGGCTTTGCCGAGGCTGGATTGCAGCCGTTTGATCAGGGCGTCTTCTTCTCCACTTCGGGACTTCAAAATGCAAACTAGCGGCCTTCCGACACGCACCCCAACGCCGTTTGCCAATGGCGGGGGCAAAAACACCATTCCGGTTGCCTCCCAGATCTCGGTCACGCCTGGCGCCGCTTCATACACGGACGGCTTTCCGCCACTGACGAGGACGCCTATTTCCGCCGGGGGTGTTCCGCCATTCGGGCTGGATTTCAACGGCATCCTCAATGCCATCACTACTGCAGTGCGGTGGTCCAATGCTGGCGGTCAATACACCTACGACACTGCTTTCTCCACCTCCGTAGGTGGCTACCCCAAAGGCGCGATGCTGGCGCGCACTGGGTTTGATGGGTTTTGGGTGTCGAGCGTAGAAAACAATACCGCCAACCCTGATACTGGCGGCGCAGGGTGGAACGCGCTTTCGGCCCAGGGCTGGGACTACGCCACTGGTGGCGGGGCGGCCAATGCGTACATCGCCACGTATTCACCCGCGATTCTTGCCCTGAAGGATGGCCTGACCCTCACTTCGACCGCGGTAGCCGTCAACACCGGCGCCAGTACGTTCTCCCCGAATGGCCTGACGGCCAAACCCATCGTGAGTCTCGCGCAAGCCACTTTGATTGGTGGCGAGCTGGTAGTGAACGGTCGATTCACGGTGAAGTATTCCGCCAACCTCGACGCCTGGGTGCTGATCTCTGCGACCGGCGGTAATGCCATGGCGGGCCGACTGATCAACGTTCAGGTATTCGGTGCAGTCGGCACCTTCTCCTACACCCCTACAGCCGGTACGCGCAGTATCGTCGTTGAAGCCCAAGGCGGTGGCGCGAGCGCAGGGGGAGTTGCCGCTCCGGCTACTGGGCAGGCTGCCGTGTCGGGTGGTGGCTCATCGGGCGCATACGGGAAGAGCTACTACCAAATTTCTGCCCTGTCAGTTCCGGTGCTGGTAACAGTTGGGGCGGGTGGGGCAGCACCTACTGCCGGCGCTAACGCCGGGATTTCCGGTGGTACTACCAGCTTCGGCTCGTACCTGGCAGCACCTGGTGGCGGCGCATCTGTTGGGTGCGCATCTCAGGCGGCTCCAATCGTCAGCGCCAACGGGGGGAGCAACCCCGGCCCTGTTGGGGCCAATATCGTTGGCTCTCCAGGCCAGGCCGGGCAAAACGGGGTGATGATCTCGGCCAACTCTGGGTATTCGGGGTCAGGTGGATCTTCCGTTTATGGGGCTGGTGGCAACAGCAGGGCAAGTGCCAACCCTGGCAATCCAGGGGCAGGTTACGGCGGCGGTGGCAGCGGCGCGCTGCAGGCTGCGGGCGGGGCTGCCTTGGCCGGAGGCGCAGGAACGCAGGGAATCGTCATCATCTGGGAGTACGCATAATGCGAACGTACGCACGCATTTACGAAGGCGCCGTGGCTGAGATTTTCTCCACGGACGGGGACATGGCCGAGATGTTCCATCCCGATCTTGTCTGGGCAGACATCACTGATGTCACTCCCGAGCCGGTCTACGGGTGGACGGCTGTTGAGGTGGAGGGGGTGTGGTCCTTCGCTGAGCCGGTGGTCCCGGCTCCCACCGATGCCGAGCTGCGTATCAACGCCATTGCCCAGCGCGATGCGTTGCTCGCGGCCGCGAACGAAAAGACAGCCGGCATGGCAGACGCCTATATCGCCGGGCTGCTTGACGCGGACGATACCGCAATGTTCAAGACCTATGCAGCCTACAAGCTGGACCTGAACAAGATCGATACCCAGGCCGGGTACCCGGCAACCATCACCTGGCCGCCTCTGCCGGCTTGACCGATTAACGATGCAAACAGCCGCCTTGAGCGGCTTTTTTTCGTCTGGAGAAAAGTACATGCCAGCCATCCCCCGCGGCGTCCGTAACAACAACCCTGGGAACATCGTCTACCTCAAGGCCAACCCCTGGGTGGGCCAGCTCCCCTATGACCCGGTCGTCGAGTCACGGTTCTGCCGCTTCGACACGGCCGAGAACGGTATCCGGGCCCTGGGCAAGCTGCTGCAGACCTACTACAAAAAACACGGCCGGACCACAGTGCGCGCGATCATCGGCCCCTACGCGCCGCCATTCGAGAACGACACCGAGGCATACATCCGCACGGTTGCCCAGCGCTGCGGCCTGGGGCCGGACGACCAGATCAAGAACATCAAGGATCCGGTCCTCCTGGGCGTGCTGATGACCAGCATCATCAAGCAGGAGAACGCCAACTACATCTACCCGGACGCGGTGTTCGCGGAAGGCCTGCGCAGGGCACTGGCATGAGCGAAACCGCGATCAAGTGGGCCGTGGCCGCCGGCCTGGTGCTGTTACTCATGGCCGGCAGCTTCTATGTGGCCTGGGCCTGGCAGGCCAACAGCTACGGCAAGCAACTGGCCGCGCAATCGGCCGGGTACCAGGCGGACCTGACCGCCATCAACAACGCCGGGGCTGCACAGACCAGCAAGGCCCTGGCCAAACAGCAAGCGGCCGAGCAGAAGGCTGCCGATATCGACGCCCAGCGCACCAAGGAGAAAACCGATGCTCTCGCCGAAAACGAAACCCTGCGCCAACGGTACGCTGCGACCCAGGCTGCCAATGACCGGCTGCGCGCTGATGTTGCTGCTGGTGCTCAGCGGCTGCGGATCGCGGGCAGTTGCTCCGCAAACGGTAGCGGTGGCAGCGGGGTGCCCGGTGCCGCCAGCGCCGCCGGCGTGGGCAATGCAGGAACAGTCGAACTCAGTGGAGAAGCTGGACAAGCTGTTTTCGATCTCCGCGCCGACCTCATCCGCGAGCGATCAGCCCTGAAGGCCCTGCAGGACTACGCCCGGGTTTGCCACGGCGGATAGCTTGCGCGCCAAGCAAGATTGACCGGGCAAATCAGGTTGCTTGATACTGTTCGCATATACAGTATTCCGGTGCCCCGATGATCCCCTACAAAGACCCTTTCGCCGACGGCTCTCCGACACTGCTGGAGACCTACAAGCACCAGTGCGTGCTGCTCGAGACGGAGCTGAACGAAGCTTACCGCGACATTCAGGGCGCCCGTAACCGGATCGCGCGCCTGGTGCAGGTGACCGAAGAGCTCACCCGCCAGCGCGACGCTCTGCGCGCCGACCTGGCCCGGCTGCAGGGTGGGCGGTGATGCACTTCCTGGTGGTTCGCCGGCGACACCTGGGCGTGGCGCTGGACGCCAATGAGCTGCGCAAGGCCCAGCCAGTGCGCGGCGGGATCGCGGTGGAGGAGGAGCGGGTTGAATGCTTGAAGCGGGTGTCCAGGGTCGCCAAGGTTCGTGGTCCGTGGCCAATGGAGCCGCCGCTCTTGCCGCTGCTGCTGGACGTGAATCTGGCCAGCATGGCGCCCAACGGGATGATCCTTAGCGGCATCGAGGAGGTCAATGGCGTGATGTACGCCCAGTCGTGGTGGTGCCGGACGGAGTAAAGTCAGTAGGTAATAGAACCGGTGGTTGGATCACTGATCCACCCCAAATATCGAATGAAGAATATCGTGTAGGTCACGCCACGGGAGTTGGGGTTCATCCGTTTTGGCCGGGCAGTCAGCAGCGTGGACAAAAGGCTTGGCCCGGTACCGCTTGTCCTGAGCCCGACCACATCGGGAGCACTGCACGTTGTCTCCTATCAGTCTCCATGACTCGTTCCATCTCCTGAGCTTGATCGGCCTGTCTGGCATGACGTCCGCCTCGGTAGTGGCATTGAGAAATCATGCCCCGCGCGGATAGCGTTTCATAGATGGTGGAGGTGCCAATCCTTCAGCCGATTTATCGGTTGTGTCACTCCTTCCCTAACTCTTCCAGGCAGTGGCCGATCAGCTCGCTGGACTCGTCCAGAGCCTTCAGCGCGTCACGGGCATTCTGTGCGGCCTGGGCGCCGCCGTTCTGCTCGGTCCACAGGGCCAGTTCCTCGATAGCCGCGCCGAGGGCCAGGTGCGCCTGTACTTGAGCCACCATCAGTCTCTGGAGAATCGTTGCTGTCGTCATGGAATCCCTCCGTTGGAAATCGGAGGGTAGCAGTGCTGCTATATAAAGGAGGGGATTTCGTTCGGCAGGACGCCGTGGGCAGGCTCGAAATGCCATAGTGACTTTCCGAGTGACTTTGTGGATTTCGGTTCGGCTCAGTTAGGCATCGTTGCAGCGAGCGCCAGGCGGAGAGCCTTGTGTATCGCGGCCTGTAGGAAGGTCCGCTTGCATGGGGTGCTAGGGGTCGAGTGTTCGAATCACTCCGTCCCGACCATATAATTCAATGACTTAGCCCAATCTGAGAAGATTGGGCTTTTTCATGTGCGTGACTTTTGCGTGACCTTTCTTTTTTCACTGCCTGCGTGTACTTCTCGATCGCCGACTGGTCGCCCTCGCGCCCCTGCCTCCGAACCTTGCAGAGGTCAGTAATGCGTACGTCCCCACTTCTAGTGCCGCAGGTCTTTGGTGCCAGCCTCGCCCAGCATCGCTCAATTTTATAGTCATGAAGTTCGCTCACCTTCTGTCCGCCGCGCCCGATGCAGCAGGCTATTGTTGGGTAGAGTACAGATGTACTCCTTGTGGGTTTAGGTTGCGTCCCAGGCGTACAGCGTGACCGCCATATCCAACATGTTCTTCGGGTCGCCGGTGATGATGATCTGGTGGGTAGCGCTTGTTGCGGGCGTCTTTTGTTTCGGCGTGGGTATGACGTTGCTTCGCCCGCTGATGTGCTGAGCTGAGGCGCCCTCCGTGGATCGGATGGCGGTAATTTGGTTGGGATGGAATTTGAATGTTGGCTGCCTGTTTCTCGGTCCTGGTCCAGTTCTGATGTTTGGGGCAGGACCGAGCGGTGGGTGGCTTTCTATATAGAGAGTGGATTGGGGCTATATAGAAGGGGGAGGAGGGGGGGGCAGGCCGGGCGGGGGAGCATAAAGGCCAGCAGGTGTAGGGCTCTGGCTTTCCGGCGTTCTCAAGACCGAGCGCCGCCCGCGCGGCGCGTTCGCGAGCAAGCCCTGCTCCAACGTGCTGGGACGTCACCGCGACCGCCTTATTGCCCCGCCACAGATCTCCAGCGAACAAACAAGGCGGACCAGGTGATGGCACAGACATAACTGGCCCGAAACAAACGGGTAGCACCGGCCGCTAGGCCGGGTCGCGCCGCGCGGGCGGCGCTCGATCTCAAGAACGCCAGAAGCATCAAGGCATGCACCTGGCGGCCTTTATAAGGTGCCAAGCAGGGAACCTTTTGACCTAAAAGACAATTTCCCAAAATTAACCCTTGACGCCCCCACAGATCCCTCTATAATTCGCCCCACTTCCGGCGCAGACCAAACGGAAAACTCCTTGATAATCAAGCAGTTAACCAAAGTAACC